>Ga0233421_10000046_pt1 | contig 63089 bp, 53 predicted proteins | sample Watercolumn_Mata_3_FD_182725 | JGI IMG/M metagenome (GOLD analysis project Ga0233421, IMG submission 182725) | Freshwater microbial communities from Lake Matano, South Sulawesi, Indonesia - Watercolumn_Matano_2014_107_MG | ecosystem: Environmental > Aquatic > Freshwater > Lake | place... | reverse complement strand
CGCAAGCACGTCTTCGGTTACTATCGCTGGTCGAGCCATCTTCTGTTTGTCTTTGAGTTTTCGATTCGGGAGCGACCTCCCTACAAACAGAAGTTATATTATGATTATCTTGAGTGCAAATTAGAATCATATTATGAGGCATGACAGCTCCTGTTCGGATTCCGGTGTTTCGGATTCCGGTGTGTTTTTTTCGATAACGTAAATCTGAAATACATGGCACTCCAAACCCCATCCGCGGCTTCATCGGTCGAACGCAGTCTTCAGGAGATCGATCTTGGGGCTTTGTCTCAAAACAAAACCTATTATTCCTCACCGGCGACCTGGGAGGATGAAGTGCTCTATTTCCTCATGCTTGACCGTTTTTCGGATGGTAAAGAGTACGGGGGGTTCGGTGATGATACCGGATTGCCGGTTCAGCAGGAGGGTGCGCGACAGACTCCGCTGTTCCGTATCGAGACCGATGCGAACAACGCTTCCTGGCAGGAGTGGTTCGATGCCGGAAAAGGTTGGTGTGGCGGCACCATCGCCGGTATGCGGGACAAGCTCGGCTATCTGAAGCGGCTTGGCGTGACGGCGATCTGGGTCAGTCCGGTCTTCAGGCAGGTGACAGGGAGTGACTCCTATCACGGCTATGGCATCCAGAACTTCCTCGATGTCGATCCCCATTTCGGCACAAGAGAGGAGTTGCGGGATTTTGTGGCAGCAGCACATCATCTCGGTATCAGGGTTATTCTCGATATTATCCTCAACCATGCCGGTGATGTGTTCGCCTATCAGGATAACCAGCCATACTTTTACAGTGAAGGTCGTCAGTGGCCGGTTTGTGGTTACAGAACAGGCCAGAGCGATCATGGAAGCATTCCGTTCGGAACTTCAGGTGAAGATCATCCGGATATCTGGCCGGAGGGTGCGATCTGGCCGGTCGAGTTCCAGAACGTGACGACCTGGACGATGAAGGGAGAAATCCGGAACTGGGATGCCTGGCCTGAATATCTTGAAGGCGATTTCTGCTCGCTGAAGGATATTCATCTCGGGACAGGTCTCGAAGATCTCGCGCTGAGCTGGGATCTCGAACGGAGGATCAGGGAATTCCGTCCGTCAGTGGCGCTCGAACATCTTGTCAAGGTCTACCGTTTCTGGATTGCCTGGGCCGATATAGACGGCTTCCGCCTCGACACAGTCAAGCACATGGAGCCGGGGGCGGTGCGCTATTTCGTGACCGGGATTCATGAATTTGCCCAGAGCATCGGCAAGGAGAATTTTCCTGTTATCGGCGAGATTACCGGTGGGCGTTCGAAGGCCATGCAGACACTCGACGTGACCGGTCTCGATGCTGCGCTCGGCATCGGCGATCTACCCGACAAGCTTGAATTTCTCGCCAAGGGATGGCGCAGTCCCGGCAACCCGGATACCAATGACCAGGAGGGCTATTTCGACCTTTTCCGAAACAGCCTGCTCGACGGCAAAAACAACCACCAGTGGTATTCGAAGCATATCGTCACCATGATCGATGATCATGACCAGGTCGGCGAGCAGCGCAAGTACCGCTTCTGCGGCGATTCCATGAACAGCTGGAGGCTTCTGAAAGTCGCGCTTGGGCTCAATCTGGCAACGGAGGGTATCAGCTGCATCTATTATGGAACCGAGCAGGCATTCAACGGTGCTGATCCGCGGAGCGATGACCATTCATGGGGCGATGTCTTTCTCAGGGAGTGCATGTTCGGTGGGAAGTTCGGGTCGTTGCAGAGCAAGGGGCGTCATTTTTTCAACGAGGAGCACGAGGTGTTCCGGTTTGTGAGCCGGCTTGCCTGGTTCCGGAAAGGCGAGATCGCCCTGCGCCGGGGCCGCCAGTACCTTCGCCAGGTTTCGGCGACCGGTAACGAGGGGGAGTTTTTTTATCCTCAGCCAGTGAACGGCGAGTTGCGCTGGGTGGTGACCTGGTCGCGCATATTCGCTGAAACGGAGTGTCTTTGCGCCATCAACACGAGCATCGATCAGGCATTGACGGTCTGGACGGTGGTCGATCACCAGCTCAATCCGCCCGGCAAGACGATGCGCTGCGTTTTTTCATCGTCACCGGATCAGGAGGGCGAAGAAAGGGTGGTCGCGCCGGTGTGTGGTTCGGCGCTACAGATCACGGTTCCGCCGGGCGGGTTCGTCATCTACCGCTGAGGATCAGGCGCAGCCGGCAGCCGGTCGGCATCATAGTGATTGGCGGGGCGGATGCTTTTCCGGTCCCGCCTTTTTTGTTACTATATTCATTCGGCAGCTGTTCAATGAGGTTTCGGGATGATCGAAATCGCAATCGGCATCGAAATCGAAAACCAATCCGACCGCGACAGCGATTTCGGGAAGAGAAGAGGCAACAAAAGAATCAGGAGCATGTTCACAGGAATCGTCAAGGATGTGGGAGCGGTCGTGAGTACCGCGCGGCAGGGGAGCGGGATGCGGCTGAAGGTCAGCTACACTTCGCAGGCGGAGTTTGGTGATCTCGCTATCGATGAGAGCGTGAGTGTCAGCGGCGCGTGCCAGACGGTTGTCGCCGCCGGGCCGGGCTGGTTCGAGGTCGATACGGTGGCCGAGACGCTCAAAAAGACCACGCTTGGCGCGTTCCGCCCGGGCACGCCGGTCAATCTCGAACGGGCCGTGCGCCCGATGGATCGCCTCGGCGGCCACTTCGTGCTGGGGCACGTCGATGGCGTCGGGCGGGTGACGCGCATCGAGGAGGTCGGCGGCAGCCGCATGATTTCGGTGGCATTCGATAAGCGTTTCGATCACTGGATCGTCCCGGCGGGTTCCATCGCCATCGACGGCGTGAGCCTCACGGTGGCATCGGTCGAACCGGGGCAGTTCACGATGGCGATTATTCCCTACACCTTCGGCCATACGACCATCACCACCCTCGGAACGGGGAGCGAGGTAAACCTCGAATTCGACATCCTCGGCAAGTACGTTGCCCGGCAGAACTCCGCAGGCGCTCCGGCGGAGAGCCGCATAACCGAAGCGTGGCTGAGCGGCCAGGGGTTCGCATGAAACCTGAAGAGCCGGAACAACCTGACCTTTTCGGTTTTTCGCCGGGTAAGTCAGCCTCGGCGAAACTCTTCCAGCCGCTTGCCGAGCGGGTACGTCCCCGCCAGATTGACGAGCTGTTCGGCCAGGAGCACCTTGTCGGTGACGAGGGGCCGATCCGGCGCTATATCGAGGAGGGTCGGATTTCCTCCATGATTTTCTGGGGTCCTCCCGGCTCGGGCAAGACCACTCTTGCCGAGATATGCGCCGGGTCGCTGAACTACCGTTTCGAGCAGCTCTCCGCAACCGACGCGGGGGTGAAGGATGTGCGCCGCGTGCTCGAAGCTGCCGACAAGACGCGCCGCATCGAGGGTCGCCAGACGCTGCTCTTCATCGACGAAATCCACCGCTTCAACAAGGCGCAACAGGATACGCTGCTTCACGCCATCGAGCAGGGCCTCATCGTGCTGATCGGCGCGACCACCGAGAACCCTTCGTTCGAAGTCAACCGGGCGCTGCTCTCCCGGATGCAGGTCTACATCCTCCAGCCGCTCGGCGACGACGAGGTGCGAGGGGTGGTCGAACGCGCAATCCGGAGCGATACGCTGCTCTCCGCTGCCGGAGTCGAAGTGCGCGACATGGAGTTCCTGCTTGGCTACGCCGCGGGCGACGCCCGCAAGGCGCTCAACGCGCTCGAATCTGCCCTGTCGCTCGTGCCGCGCGGAAGCGCGTCGGCGGTGATCGACCGCAAGCTGCTCGAACAGGCGTTGCAGCATCGCGCAGCGGCCTACGACAAGGGGGGCGAGGCGCACTACGACACGGTGTCGGCCTTCATCAAGTCGATGCGCGGCTCCGATCCCGACGCGGCGCTCTTCTGGATGGCGCGGATGATCGACGGCGGCGAGGATCCGAAGTTCATCGCGCGGCGCATGGTGATCTTCGCCAGCGAGGACATCGGCAACGCCGATCCCTACGCGCTGACGCTCGCCGTGGCGGTGTTTCACGCCGTCGAGCTGATCGGCCTGCCCGAAGCGCGGATCAACCTCGCGCAGGGGGCGACCTATCTCGCTTCGTGCCCGAAGTCGAACGCGAGCTACGCGGGGATCGGCGAGGCGCTGTCGGATGTCAAAAAGGGCGGCGCCGACGCCGTGCCGCCGCTCTACCTGCGCAACGCCCCGACTGACCTGATGAAGGAGATCGGCTACGGCGAAGGCTACCGCTACCCGCACAGCTACCCCGGCCACTTCGTCGATGAGCACTACTTCCCCGAACAAATGCAGCCAAAAGCCTACTACCGCCCGACCGGCGAGGGCCGCGAAAAGTTCATCCGCGAACGGCTGGAGGGGTTGTGGAAGGATCGGTACAAGGAGTGATTGCGATGGCGTGGCTCAAGTGGTATATTTTTAAGGCATTTTCCAATGAAAAGGATTTCGCCATGAACCTGCACAGAATCATCGCCTTACTCGTTCTCTTTTTCGTGTGCTCGATACCCGTTCACGCAGCGGACGCACCGGAGCCGTCCGCAAAACAGCCGCTGGTTATCAGCCTTGACGATGCAGTGCGGATCGGGGAGCAGCATAACCGGGAGCTGGAGATTGCTCGGCTGGACAGGCGGATGGCTGGTCAGAAGGTTCGGGAGTCCTGGGCCGAGGTGCTGCCGCATCTGTCGTCGAGCCTGACCTACACCCGCACATTGAAACCGACGGTGCTGTTTCTGCCTATGGGTACACTGCTGAACAATCCGTCGCTCGGCACACAGGCGGTTGAAATCAGCTCGGACAACTCATCCATCGCGGCGCTCAATGTCAGCCAGAACCTCTTCAAGCTATCGGCTTTCGCGGGCATCAAGGCTGCCGGACTGGTGCGCCAGATCAGCGACCAGTCGTTTCGAAATACCAATGCTGAAGTGGTGACCTCGATCCGTCGCGCCTATTACGACGTTCTGATCGCTACTGAAAAGCGCAAACTTGTCGAGCAGAGCATTACCCGGTGGGAGGTGGCTCGCAAGGACACCAACGCGCTCTTCCGGCAGGGGGTTGCCGCAGACCTCGATACGCTCAAGGCGTGGCTGTCGGTCGAGAATCTCCGGCCCGATCTGATTCGTGCCCAGAGTGGCGAGTCCATCGCGGCCACCAACCTGAAGCGCGTCATGGGGGTCGATCAGGAAACGCCGCTGACGCTGTCGGATACGCTGACTTTCCGTGAGATCACCCTGCCGAAAGATGCAGTGGCAGCGTACAGCGAAGCGCTCGACAAGCGCCCGGACGTGCGGAGCCTCTCGCTCCAGGCTGAAGCCGAGAATGCCAGGGTGATGGCTGCACGTTCCGAGGGGTTGCCGGTACTGAGCGCCTTCGGGCAGCTCGATGCGCAGACTCAGTTTAACGACGATATACCGGTTGACGCCACACGCTGGCCGGTCTCTTCGACGGCGGGCTTGCAGCTTTCGGTGCCTATCTTCTCCGGCTTCGCCACGAGTGCCAAAATCGAGCAGGCCAAAATCCAGCGCTTGCAGACCCGCACGCGGTACGAAGACCTGAAGTCGCAGGTCAGGGCGGAGGTCGAGGTGCGTCTCTCCAACGTCATCGAAGCACGCAAGCGCATCGACGTGCAGTCGAAAACCATCGCCGTCGCCGAACGCAGCTACCGGATCACCACGCTCCGCCTGCGCGAAGGCATCGGCTCGCGCCTGGAGCTGACCGATGCCGAGTTGCAGCTCGACACCGCCAAAACCAACTATTTGCAGGCGGTGTACGACTATCTTTTGGCATCCGCAGAGCTGGAGAAGTCGCTGGGCCGCGTTGAACCGCAAGAAACCAAGAGGTGAAGGTGAAAAGCGGACGGCGTGGACTTGGTGGAGAGGTTGTGGACAGGGGATACAGGCGCAGGGAGATATTGGGCTAAAGCCCTGAATATATAGTCTGCTTCTTGTCCCCGGCTTGAAAGCCGGGGCAATTGGGCAGAGTGTATTATTAACTCGGGAAAAAATCTTAACAATTGCCCCGGTCTTCAGACCGGGGTTCATGGATAAAACAAAATAAATAAGGGCTTTAGCCCCATATCTTCGATTGGGTAATTCGCAAGATATGGTTTCCGAAAAGTAATGTCGGAAGAGGTTGGGCTAAAGCCTTGAATAGATTGTCTGCTTCTTGTCCCCGGCTTGAAAGCCGGGGCAATTGAAAAGAGATTCTCATTCCCTCTCCGTCATCTCCGCCCGAACGACCATGCTCGATGCACGGCAGGGGTCGATGCCTGCCGCGAGCGAGCGGAGGGCATTGGTCGTCGCCCGCATAGCTCCGCCGACGCCGAACGGGCATCCGTGTATCGTCCGGTCGAGTTTTTCGCTGTACCAGAGGTTGTAGAGCGTGTCGGGGAGCCATCTGCCGAGTTCGAGCACCGAAAAGCCGTGCTTTTCGAGAAGCTTGCCGAGCGTCTCCGGCGTGAAGTGGTAAAGATGGCGGGGGGCGTCGAGGGCGATCCAGTTCGGGCCGTAGCGCCGGGCGTCGAGGCTCCCGATGTTGGGCAGGGCGATGACGAGCTGGCCTCCGGGCTTCAGCAGCTCTCGGGCGTTGTCAAGCGCTTCGCCGACGCGGTGCAGGTGTTCGAGCACGTGCCAGAAGACGATCCGGTCGAAGCGGGTGCTGAAACCTGTTTTGTCCAGACCTGATTCCGAAATATGCAGAAGCCCTGCATTTCTCGCGGATTCAGCCGCCTGCCGGTCGGTCTCTATGCCGCAGAGGTTCGCCAGCGGAACTTCGTGATTGCGGTGAAGGCGCAGGAGCAATCTTCCCGTCGAGCAGCCGGCTTCGAGGATGCGCGTCGATTCCGCAGGCGTGCCAACACCCTTCATCACGATTCTCGCTTTTCCAGCCAGCAGAACATTGCTGATCGCAAGATAGGTTTTGTCGCGCAACGAACGGGCGTTGGTTCTGTTCAGGAACGGGTCGTAAGCTTCGGCGGGGTAGTGTGCAGCCATTTCGTTCATGCAAGGCCTGGGATCGAGCATGACAAGGCCGGAGGCTGTCGATTGTACAAGCTGCCACGGCTGGCCCTTGAGGTTGAAGCGGTCGGGGGCTTGCAGGAAGGGTTTGAACTCCCTGCTTCCGGTGATTGGGCAGGGGATCGACTCCATCGTTCTGGTTTAGGGGTTTTCTTTTTGCTTGCCCTGAAGCTTCAGGATCGCTTCGCGGAGCTGGATGTAGGTTTTGCGCAGATCGTTGCTGAGCACCTTGGTTTCGCCAAGCACCGGCATGAAGTTGGTGTCGCCCTCCCAGCGGGGCACGATGTGGAAATGAATGTGCTCGTCGATGCTGCCGCCGGCGACCCTGCCGAGGTTTGCGCCGAAGTTGAAGCCGTGCGGCTTGATGGTCATCTTCAGGGCCTCCATGCAGAGGTTGGCCATGTTGAAAATCTCGACCATCGTCTTTTCGTCCAGATCACCGAATTCAGGAGTCTGGAGGTAGGGGATGACCATGAGATGGCCGCAGTTGTACGGGTAGAGGTTCAGGATGGCGAAGGAGTATTCACCCCGGCAGAGCACGTAACGCTCCTCGTCCTGCTCGGGTGGAATGTCGGCGAAGACGGATTTGCCCTCCTCAGGAACAATGGGCTTTTCTTCCTTGAAGGTCTGCATGTAAACGTCGCGCCAGGGGGAGTACATTCTTTGCATGGGGAATTTCCGCTAATCTGTTGCGCTATACGGTTGCTGCGTTTGCCCCGGCTTGCCGGAGCCATGACGATTATGAGAGTTTCCGGGAATGCCGTGGAGGCAGGATAAAAGAGATGCTGTCGAAAGACCGGAATGCCGGCCGTGTACCAAAGGTGGGACTCGAACCCACACGAGCTTGCGCCCACTGGATTTTGAGTCCAGCGCGTCTACCAGTTCCGCCACTTTGGCATGAATCGAATGAACAGTGCGAGAGAAGGGACTCGAACCCTTACGCCTCACGGCACTAGTTCCTAAGACTAGCGTGTATACCAATTTCACCACTCTCGCTTCAGTGCGTCTCTGTTTATCATGTTCCGAAATCCGATGACTGCGTTGTCCCGAAAGTTTCATCCGGAGTTGTCGGGATCCCGGTATCAGCGCTCCAGTCTTCCGACAGTTGCCGGGATTTTCAGGACGGATAAACAGCGTCGCCCTCAATGCAGCGCTAATATACGTTGATTTCCGATATTATAAAGATTTTGAACGAATTTTCCTGAATCTGATACCAGGGGTACCTCTGAAATTTCGTCGGAGCGATCATGATTCCGCCTGAACGTCCAAAACAGATCGGGTTCTGTTGCGATTTCGAAAAAGTTTTTCCTGCTGAAACACTCTTTTTCGGACAGAACGTATGCAGGAAAGGCTTTAGGAGCAGGATTTTCTGTTTATTGTTGAAAGCGTTATCTTACATAACGCCTGTAATGCGTCAAATAATAGCATCTTTTCACACTTTCTGGTTTTCGATGCAGTTCGATATTCGCCGGTTCGCCTCTCTGGTCTCATGGATTGTCAGTCCTGTCGTCGTTGCACCGGCAGTGTATCTGTTCATCGTTTTTTTTGGTTATTCCTCAGCACCACGTCATTTTGCCTGGTTCATTGTGCTTTTCCTGTCGGCAACGGTCGCTCCGATGTTCCTTATCTATGGTCTCAAGAAGATCGGCAGGGTATCGGATTACACAACATCACCTTCAGGGAACAGCGCTTTCTGCCGTTGCTGGTGCTTGTCGGAGTGAATATGGTGGGCTACGAGCTGATGAAGCAGATTGATGCTCCGCGTTTTCTGTCAGCCATTCTGCTTTTCAATGCGGTCAATACAGTGTTCATCCTGCTGGTGACACTCCAGTGGAAGATCAGCATTCACCTTTTTTCCCTCACCTCGTCGATTGCGCTTCTTGTCCTGTTTTATGGAGTGCAGCCGCTCTGGCTGCTTCTTTTCGTGCCGCTTCTGATGTGGTCGAGAATCCATCTCAAGGCTCATAATTTCATGCAGACGCTTGTCGGCAGTCTTATCGGCTTTCTGCTGATGTATGGCGAATTCAAATGGTGGCTGTCACTGTGAGCCGAAAGCGATACAGCGTGGTGCTGGTCACCTACGGAGAGGTTGAAATACTTTCAGTCCGTTCGCTCTGGCCAAGTTCGAGGAAGATCATCCAGGTGGTGACCCGGCAGATTATCCGGCTTCCCAGGTTTCTTATCTACACCCTTGCAGATTTCCGTTCAGCACGCCACTACCTCGACTGGAAACTGCACCGGTACCGGTCACGTCTGGTTGAGATCAATCGTCGTCAGTCGCTCGGGGTGAAAGAGGCTCTTAACAGAAATCCCCGATTTGCCGGACAGGAGGAGGCGGTCGAGGTTGCCGATGCCTACTATTTTGTTTCTCCATCGCTGGAGGAGGTGCTTGAACGGTTCCGGCTATCTTCGGACGGTATTGTCGTGGTGCCGATGATTCCGGTGGAATCTGCTTTTTCCTGCGGACCTGCCTGCCAGATGGCGACCGATATTTTTGGAGAGGGGCATCTTTCTTTCATCAGGGTTGTCCGTGGACTGTGGAAAGACGGAGAGCTGCATCGTATTTATCTCGATCATCTTTTCGCCTCGCTTTCATCAGGATTCACTGCCGGCAGGAAGGCGCAGCAGGGGCTCGTGCTGGTCATTCACGGTACGATTGTCAGGAATCGCAGAGGGGAGGTGCCGTCGGTATTTACCGGTCTCAATGAAACCCTGGAGTTTTTCCGGCTGATGCGTGAGAAAATTCTTGCCGATCCACGCAATGTGTTCGGAGAGGTGAAGCTTGGATGTCTGAACCACAGCAGGGGTGGTGAGTGGTCTCCCGAGACGGCGAAGCTTGCGCTCGATGAGTTTGCCGCCGAGGGGTTCACTTCGGTGGCTATGTTTCCTTTCGGTTATTTCGCCGATAACAGCGAAACGGATTATGAGGCCAAAAAGCTGCTCGACCATGCTCCCGTAACCCTTAAGCAGTATATTCCATGCATCAACGATTCCCCGGTGTTCACCGGATGGCTGGCTTCTAAGATCATTGCCGAGATCGATGTGCTCGAGGTGCAGCGCAAGGTTTTCGGTGCTGATGGATCCGTTGAAAGAACAAACCACAACAGCAGACAATGAACGATACCGATATACCCGCTCACACGACGTCCCGATTGCCTGCGGAGTGTGAGCTGCAATACCGTCAGGCTCTGGAGTGCATCGAAGCGGGTGAGTATGGCAAGGCGATCTCCATTCTCGATGTTCTGGCAGGCCCGGCTTCGAGAGATCCGCAGATACGTTATGCAAGGGCTGTAGCCCTGCTTTCGAACGGAGAGTTCCGCAGGGCCGGTACCGATCTTGCCTTCACCGTTGCCCTTGACCGGTCGTTCCTTCAGGCCTACCGGCATCTCGGGTATGTATTGCTTTCGATGGGCAGGGAGGAGGCTGCGATCAAGGTGCTGGATGCTGTACTGGTTCTCGATCCTGCATTCGTGGAGGCCTGGTGCCTGCTTGCTGATGTCTACATGGATCTCGGAGAGCATGACAAGGCCGTGACGGCCATCGACAAGGCGCTTGAGCTTCAGCCCGGAAATCCCGAGGCTCACTGCAAGCTGGCCATGTATTATATGTCAAGGGGTGATATGAGGGGCCTTCGGGCTGAATATGAGCTGCTCAAAGAGCTTGAGCCTGGTATCGCTGCCCAGATTGCCGAACTTCTTCCCTGACAGGTGTCGCAAGTATGCCGGGGAGTAACCGATAAACACCAGATCACGATGAAGCTGTTTCCTGATGAACAGAAAAAAAAGAAATTCATGAAAAGCGGTCTCCCGGTAGTGTTCACCATTGCCTGGACACCGATCGTATGGATGCTGCTGGCGTCGCTCATGGGGCCGGTTATAGAGCCGGTTTTTCACTCATGGCAACCGGTTGTGCTCATTATCGGCGTGATGACGCTTCTGGCCATGCTGCTGCTGATCCGACTGTTTCGAAGTGTCGGTTTAAAAGTTTTTGACAAAGGTTAGTCAGTGTTAAAAATTTTCTGTCTGGCTGCGTATTTTTATGAAATATTTCGAACCGTGTTTTTCCGGTAATGCTTTTTTGTGTTGAAAAAATCAGCTTTTTCGCTGAAGGTTGACAAGAATTTTTTTATATTTGCGGCACTTGATTCAGAGGCTCTTCAGGCCGGTAAAAGAAAAGGGAGCCGATAACTCCCTTTACTTATAATGTCAAACAAAAAAACATGGATCAGACGTTAAGCGGTTTCGGTACCGTATTCGTGTTTCTCATGCTCGGTATTGTCTTCGTCGCAGGTGGCTACCTGACGGCAAGAATGCTCCGCCCGAGCAGGCCCAACCCGGAAAAGAATTCAACCTATGAGTGCGGTGAGCCCGCTGTCGGCAGCGCCTGGGTCAAGTTCAATATCCGCTTTTATGTTGTCGCTCTCATCTTCATCATTTTCGACGTCGAAGTTGTTTTCCTCTATCCCTGGGCTACCGTTTTCAAGCAGCTCGGCACCTTCGCGCTGGTCGAAGTGCTGATCTTCGCCGGTATCCTTGTGCTGGGCCTGATTTATGCCTGGGTCAAGGGCGATCTGGACTGGGTGCGTCCTACTCCGAACATTCCGAAAATGCCGGAAATGCCGAATCGCCGCTCTGGCAAGATGAACGGATAATCTTTCAATCATCATTGATTTTACGCTATGGGTTTGCTTGATGCCAGGATATCGAACCGCAACGTTCTTGTGACTTCGGTTGACAATGTGATGAACTGGGCTCGTCTCTCTTCTCTCTGGCCTATGGGATTTGGCCTTGCCTGCTGCGCTATCGAGATGATGGCCACCAATGCATCGAACTACGATCTCGAACGTTTCGGTATTTTTCCCCGTTCGTCACCCCGCCAGTCCGATCTGATGATCGTTGCCGGAACGGTGACCATGAAAATGGCTGAAAGGGTGGTGACGCTCTACGAGCAGATGCCCGAGCCACGCTACGTGCTTTCCATGGGAAGCTGTTCAAACTGCGGTGGTCCTTACTGGCATCATGGCTATCATGTTCTCAAGGGTGTTGACCGTATTATTCCCGTGGATGTTTTTGTCCCCGGTTGTCCTCCCAGACCCGAGGCGCTGATCGGTGGCCTGATGAAGATTCAGGAACTGATCCGTATGGAGGGGCTTGGTATTTCGCGTCAGGATGCCCTGAAAAAGCTGGCTGAAAAGAGTGTCGATCCCCAGCAGGTGATCGATCAGGCCCGCAGAGTGGTAATGGCATAACCAATATTATTTATTCAGAGACAAGGGAATGGAAGAAGCAGGAAACCTCGTGTCGCCGGCGGTCAGGGAGAGCAAGGCCGCGTGGGATATTATCAGGGAACGGTTCGGTGATGCGGTGTCGGAGTTCGATGCCAATCCGACCATGCCCTTCTTTGAAGTGCTCGATGTTGACAAATGGATTGACATCGCCCTTTTCATGCGCGATAACTCCCGCATGAAGTTCAATTACATGACCTGCCTTTCAGGTGTCGATTATCCCGATGAGGGCAGACTCGGCATCGTCTGCAATCTCGAATCGATCGGCCACTTCACCCACAGGATCGCCGTGAAAGTCAAATGCCAGAGGGATGGCGGTTCTATTCCTTCAGTTTCCTGTGTGTGGCATACGGCCAACTGGCATGAGAGAGAGGCTTACGATATGTACGGCATGGTCTTCGAAGGGCACCCTGACCTGAGGAGGATACTCTGTCCGGAAGACTGGACCGGTTTTCCACTTCGCAAGGATTACCAGGTTCAGGAAACCTATCACGGCATCAAGGTTCCTTACTGACGCCATAACCCGTAAACAAGCATTCCGAGTCATGCAGGAATTAGGCAAAGCTGAAACGAACTCCACCAGGATCATCCGTCAGGACGACAAACGCGTCATTATCGAAAAGGATCTCGATACCGAGTACATGGTGCTCAGCATGGGCCCCCAGCACCCGTCAACTCACGGCGTGCTGCGCCTTGAATGCATCACCGACGGCGAAGTTGTCGTCGAGGCCGAGCCCTATCTCGGCTATCTTCACCGCTGTTTTGAAAAACATTGCGAGAATGTCGATTATCCCGGCATTGTTCCCTATACGGACAGGATGGACTACCTTGCCGGTATAAACAGCGAGCTGGCATTCTGCATTACCGTCGAGAAGCTTCTCGACATCGAAATTCCCCGCCGTGTCGAGTTCATCAGGGTCATCACCGCGGAGCTGAACAGGATCGCCTCGCACCTTGTGGCTATCGGCACCTACGCTATCGACCTTGGCGCATTTACCCCGTTTCTTTTCTGTTTCCGTGACCGGGAGCATATCCTGAGTCTGCTCGAATGGATCTCCGGCGCGCGTATGCTCTATAACTATATATGGATCGGCGGCCTTGCCTATGATGTGCCGGCTGATTTCAAAAAGCGCGTTGCCGAGTTCGTGACCTATTTCAGGCCGAAAGCCGTCGAGCTGTTCAAGCTTCTGACCGAGAACGAAATTTTCGTCAAGCGTACCTATGATATCGGCATCATGCCGGCTGATGTTGCCATCAACTATGGCTGGAGCGGCCCCATGCTGCGCGGCTCCGGCGTCAGGTGGGATTTGCGCCGCAACGATCCCTATTCGATCTATCCTGAACTCGATTTCAATGTACCGGTGCCGGACGGCAAGTTCTCTGTCGTTGGTGACTGCCTTTCGCGCCACCTGGTTCGCGCTCTTGAAATGGAGGAGAGCCTCAGGATCATCGAGCAGAGCCTCGACAAAATGCCTGATGTGGCGGGATTCGATTCACGCGCGCTCATTCCCAAGAAGATCAGGCCCAAGGCTGGCGAGGTTTACGGTCGTGCCGAGAACCCGCGTGGCGAGCTGGGTTATTACATTGTCAGCGACGGCAAATCGACCAAACCGCTGCGTTGCAAGGCAAGGTCGTCGTGCTTTGTCAACCTGTCGGCAATGAAGGATCTTTCAAAGGGTCAGCTCATCCCTGACCTTGTGGCCATCATCGGCAGCATCGATATCGTGCTGGGAGAAGTTGACCGCTGACCGTTTTATCAAGACAACACTTTTACTTCAAGCAGGTTCGCCTATTGATATGAGTTCATCACCATCTCTCAATACCTGGTCCGACGCCCTATCGGGTTTTTCCATCGGCTGGTTTCCACTCGGGCTGGTTATCGTTGCGGTCATTCCGCTCGTGTTCATTGCGTTGTACGCTCTGACGTATGGCGTCTATGGCGAGCGCAAGATTTCGGCCTTCATGCAGGACAGGATCGGCCCGATGGAGGTTGGCTTCTGGGGTATTCTCCAGACGCTGGCCGACATCCTGAAGCTTCTCCAGAAAGAGGATATTGTGCCGACCGTGGCCGACAAGTTTCTGTTCGTGATTGGCCCTGGCATCCTGTTCGTCGGTTCGTTCCTCGCCTTTGCCGTTCTGCCTTTCGGCCCGGCCTTCATCGGCGCTGACCTGAACGTCGGTCTTTTCTACGCTGTCGGCATAGTGGCCATCGAGGTGGTCGGCATTCTCGCCGCTGGCTGGGGTTCAAACAACAAGTGGGCGCTGTACGGCGCAATTCGCAGCGTCGCCCAGATCGTGAGCTACGAAATTCCTGCATCCATCGCGCTGCTCTGCGCTGCGATGCTTGCCGGTACGCTGAGCATGCAGCAGATCACCATGATGCAGGCCGGCCCTGGTGGCTTCCTGCACTGGTTCCTGTTCACCAACCCGATCGCGTGGCTGCCGTTCCTTATCTATTTCATCTCCTCGCTTGCTGAAACCAATCGCGCTCCTTTCGACATCCCCGAAGCCGAGTCCGAGCTGGTGGCTGGTTACTTCACCGAGTACAGCGGCATGAAGTTCGCTGTGATCTTCCTGGCCGAGTATGGCAGCATGTTCATGGTTTCGGCGATCATCTCCATCGCGTTCCTCGGAGGCTGGACTTCGCCGCTTCCGAACATCGGAGGCCTTGAACTCAACACTATGACCAGTGGCCCGGTCTGGGGCGCTTTCTGGATCATCATGAAAGGCTTCTTCTTCATCTTCGTGCAGATGTGGCTTCGCTGGACGCTGCCGAGGCTCAGGGTTGACCAGCTTATGTACCTCTGCTGGAAGGTGCTGACGCCGTTCTCCCTGGTTTCATTCGTGCTGACAGCTATCTGGGTGATCAACCATTAATCGTGAGGGTTCAAGAGAGCATACACAGGCAAGCAAGACGAAAAACAAATTATGAGTGAGTATTTCAGCAATATAAAGACCAGTGCGACCACCATCGCAACCGGCATGGGCATCACCCTCAAGCACTTCTTCAATGCGGTCAAGCGCAAGGGAGATGCCGGTATCGACGATGCAGACTATTTTCGCCAGGTTGACGGCCTTTGCACCCTTCAGTATCCGAAGGAGGCGATTCCGACTCCAGCTCATGGGCGCTATCGCCTGTATGTCAATATAGACGATTGCATCGGCTGTATGCAGTGCGAGCGGGCCTGCCCGGTCGAGTGCATCACCATCGAGACCATCAAGGCGACCAGCGACGATCTTGCTGTCTGTGGCAAGACCTCCGGTGGTCAGCAGAAAAGAATGTGGGTGCCACGCTTCGATATCGATACCGCCAAATGCATGACCTGCGGTATCTGTGTGAGCGTCTGTCCGACAGATTGCCTGTACCACACGCCTGTTGCCGATTTTTCAGAGTTCGATGTGAAGAACATGCTCTACCATTTCGGCAATCTTTCCAGAATCGAGGCTGAGGCCAAAAAGAAGAAGCTTGCCGAACAGCAGGCGCAGGCGGCAAAAGAGAAAGCCGCGGCTGGCGGCGCTGCCAAACCCGGAGCACCGGCTGCAAAACCTGCACCGAAGCCGGCACCACCGGTCGGCGGTCAGGCGGGAGCCGCAACGGGTGCGAATACCGTTTCAGGGATCGACTTTTAACCAATTAAGTGAAAGCAACGGCGGGCACCTCTCACCATGCCGCAACAACAAATGGTGAACGGATGCTGAATACCAACAAGTGCAGATAATCATGAATCAACTGACCATCGCCATCATCTTCTACATCTTCGCAGCCGTTACGGTACTGTCGGCGGCGTTTGTGGTCTTTTCGAAAAATATCATCTACTCGGCCTTCTCGCTGCTCTTCACCTTTTTCGGTGTGGCGGCCCTTTATGTCTTTCTGAGTGCGGACTTCATTGCTGTGACCCAGGTGGTTGTCTATGTCGGCGGCATTCTTGTTCTGCTGCTTTTCGGTGTGATGTTCACCAATACCATCATGCAGACCGAACTGAAGGCAGATGTGCTCCATGTCGTTCCCGGCACTCTTCTGCTGCTGCTTTTGATCGGTGGAATGCTTTTCACCTTCTATACGACTGGAAGCTGGATGCCGGGACAGGAGCAGCTGAATGGCAGCGTTGTCGAGAGCATCGGTTTAGAGACCATGTCGCGCTACATGCTGCCCTTTGAAATGGTATCCATCGTCCTTCTGGTTGCCCTGATCGGAGCGGCGTTCCTTGCCCGTTACGACAAGGCTCATAAAAAAGAACATTAAGGAGTGTACATGTTAATGGAACAGTTGCTGTCAATAGGTGTAAACCACTTCCTGACGATATCGGCCATACTTTTCAGTTTAGGCATGTTCGCCGTCATGACGCGTAAAAACGCCATCGTTGTGCTGATGGGCGTCGAGCTGATTCTCAATGCCGCCAATATCAACTTCCTGACCTTTTCGAAATACAACGGAGGGATGGAGGGTGTTATGTTCAGCCTCTTCGTGATTGTTCTGGCTGCCGCCGAGGCTGCCATAGCTCTGGCTATCGTGATCAATATATTCAAGACCTTCAAAACGGTCGATGTTTCCAGCGTGGACACCATGAAGGAGTGATCCGCAACGATAAAAAGACTTTCAGCTGCAAATTTCTCTGTAAACCAAAACATGATGCACAGTTTAATCCAGTTATCGATCGCTGTCCTGCTTCTGCCGCTGCTCTCGTTTGTGGTGCTGATATTCTTCAACCGCAGGCTTCCCCGGATGGGGGACTTTGTAGGACTCGGTCTTGTAGGATCGGCCCTGGCCATCGCTCTCTATATTTTCTGGACGGTGATAGTTCAGCATTACGATCCCGCTTTCAGAATCTCCTGGGATTTCACATGGCTTGATTTCGGCAATGTGCCTGGTGTGGGACCGTTGCAGGTCAAGATGGGTATCGTGATCGACAACCTGACGGCGATCATGCTGGCCATGGTCAGTCTGATCAGTTTTCTGGTGCATCTCTATTCGACCGGTTACATGGATGGAGACCCAAAGTACGGACGCTTTTTCGCCTATCTCGGTATCTTCACCTTCTCGATGATCGGTATCGTGCTTTCCGACAACCTGTTTTCCATTTACATGTTCTGGGAGCTTGTCGGTCTGTCGTCGTACCTGCTTATCGGCTTCTATTACTATAAGGACAGTGCGGCTGATGCCCAGAAGAAGGCTTTTCTCACCAACCGCGTTGGTGACATCGGCATGTGGCTCGGCATCCTGATTCTCTATTCGCAGTTCCATACCTTCGGCTATAAGGAGATTTTCGAACATATCCAGAATGGCGACTTCCACATGTCGCAGGCATGGCTGACCGCCGCCGGCGTATTGCTCTTCATGGGCTGTGTCGGTAAATCCGCCCAGTTTCCGCTGCATGTCTGGCTCCCAGATGCCATGGAGGGCCCGACTCCGGTTTCCGCACTTATCCATGCGGCAACGATGGTTGCAGCCGGTGTCTATTTCGTGGCCCGTATTTTTGTGATTCTGACTCCGGAGGCTCTGCATGCAGTTGCCTTTATCGGAGCCTTCACCGCGTTCATGGCAGCCACAATCGCCATCACCCAGCACGATATCAAGAGGGTTCTGGCCTATTCGACGGTTTCACAGCTTGGCTACATGGTGCTTGGCCTCGGTGTCGGCTCCTACTCGGCCGCCCTGTTTCACCTTCTGACTCACGCTTTCTTCAAGGCATGCCTTTTCCTCGGTTCGGGCGCCATCATTCACGCCATGCACCATGAACAGGATATGCGCTGGATGGGTGGTCTGTACAAGAAAATGCCCTGGACCTTCGTGACCTTCAGCATCGCAACTCTTGCGCTGGCGGGTCTGCCGCTCACCAGCGGCTTCCTCAGCAAGGACGCCATTCTGGCTGGCGCCCTCGGTTTCGCGTCGGTAGAGGGAGGTGGCATCTACTATCTGATACTGGTCATGGGTTTTGCAGCCGCAGTCATGACTGCCTTTTACATGGGACGCCAGGTCTGGCTGGTCTTCTTCGGCGAGAGCCGCACGCATCTCAAACCGGCTGAGGAGCATGGCCACGATGCTCATGCTTCGCATGGCCATGGCCACGACGATCACGGTCATGACAGTCATGGTCACCACGAAGTTCATGAGGTCTCCTGGAACATGAGGCTTCCTCTGGTCATTCTCGCATCGCTTTCGGTTTTCTTTGTCTTCTCTCCCGATCCGCTGGATGGCGGCAAGGGCTGGTTCATGCATCTGGTACAGACTCCGGCCACGGTGGTCAGCTCTGGCGAAGGGGCGCAGCACCACGAGGGCGCATCACTTCACGCTCCTGAGGCTGGCAGACTGATTGCCGAAGCCCATACCGACACACAGCATGTCAACGAGCCGGCGACTCACGATACCCCTGTCGCTGAAGCAGCTCACGGAAATGAAGCTCAGCACGGTCCGGTCTATGCCGACCCTCGCCAGGCAGAGATCGCTCACATGACGCATGAGAATCACTATAACGCCATCAAGCTTTCGTCGCTGATGCTGCTGATCGGTATCAGTGGAGCCCTGATCGTCTATGTCTTCAGGATCATCGATCCCGACAAGACAGCCCAGAGTATTCGTCCCCTCTACCTCTATTCGTTCAACAAGTGGTACTGGGACGAGATTTACGATACAACCGTGATCAAAGGCTCGATTCTTGTTTCGAAAATTTTCTCCTGGTTCGATGCCAATATCATTGACGGTATAGTCAATGGTGTCGCAACCGTGTTCAGGAAGTTTGCATTTGCCAATGGAAGCTTCGACAAATATGTGGTGGATGGCCTTGTCAATTTCACGGCCTTCACCGTACAGACAACCGGCGCCGTCTTCAGGAAGATTCAGACGGGCAAGGTGCAGACCTATCTGGTCATGATTGTTGTGGCGGTTCTTGGCTGGTTCGCCTTTTATCTTGCACAACTCATGAAATAACCGAACGCTTTAATTTATCTCCGAACATAACAGGTACTGAACATGCTGAGCTTAATTGTATTTCTGCCGATCATTGCCGGACTCGTTATTTTGGCTGTGCCCGCATCGCAGAAGCAGATCATCAGGATCGTCTCGCTCGTGGCATCGCTTGCCCAGGGCGTACTGGCATTCCTTATATGGCGCCAATACGATCCGACTTTGGCGGGTATTGTCGCCGCACCCGGAGGTTCTCCCGAGGGTTCATTCCAGCTGATCGAGCGACTTCCGTGGATCACGCTTGACCTCGGCTCGTTCGGCCCTCTGAACATCGAGTATTTCCTCGGTGTCGATGGTATTTCTATCACGATGGTTCTTCTGACCGCGCTGATTTCGATCATCGGTGTGCTTTCCAGCTGGCCGATACAGAAGCAGGTGAAAGGTTATTTCATCCTATACAACCTGCTCAGCACAGCCATGATGGGCTGCTTCGTCGCGCTCGATTTCTTCCTCTTCTATGTGTTCTGGGAACTTATGCTTCTTCCGATGTACTTCCTTATCGGTATCTGGGGTGGTCCGAACAGGGAATATGCGGCCATCAAGTTTTTCCTCTATACGCTTTTCGGTTCGGTTTTCATGCTTCTGGTCATGATCGGTCTCTATTTCAGCGTCATCGATCCGCTTACCGGTCACCATACCTTTAACCTCGTCGCGATGGCTGACCAGGCCAATTATATCAAGGGCTCAATTCTCGGCCCGGACAGCGTGACCTGGAGATATGTCGCCTTTATCGTGCTGTTTGTCGGTTTCGCCATCAAGGTTCCCATGTTTCCGTTCCACACCTGGCTGCCGGACGCACACGTCGAGGCGCCGACCCCGATATCGGTCATTCTGGCCGGTGTGCTCCTGAAGCTCGGTACCTATGGTATGATGAGGATCAACTTCCCGCTGTTCCCTGAAGTGTATCAGGCCGGCCTGTATGTAATCGCCGTGTTCGGTGCGATCAATATTATCTACGGTGCATTCTGTGCGCTTGCCCAGCAGGATCTGAAGAAGATGGTTGCATACTCTTCAATCAGCCACATGGGTTATGTGCTGCTTGGTCTGGCCGCGGCCAACACCGAAGGCATGATCGGCGCCCTGTACCAGATGTTCAACCACGGCACCATCACCGCCATGCTCTTCCTTCTGGTCGGCGTTATCTATGATCGCGCTCACTCCCGTCAGATCGACAAGTTCGGCGGGCTGGCCAGCTACCTGCCTGTCTATACCGGTATCGTCACCGTCGCCTGGTTTGCATCGCTCGGTCTGCCCGGTCTGAGCGGCTTCATCTCCGAGGCTCTCGTATTTGTCGGCGCGTTCACCGCTCCGGTTACCCGCCCGATCGCTATCGTTTCGGTGCTCGGTATCGTTTTCGGTGCTGCCTACCTGCTCTGGTCCCTTCAGAGGATGTTTCTCGGCAAGCGCAAGCCGGATGCCCTGTATGATCTCGAAGTTGACAGCCACGGTCACGAGCACATTCATTTCCATGACTGGAAAGGGAAACTCGATCTGGATGCACGCGAACTGACCATGCTCGTTCCGTTGACCATCATCGTCATCGTGCTCGGTATCTATCCGATGCCTGTCATGGGTCTGCTGACGGCAAGCATCAACAAACTTGTCCAGGTTCTCGGTCCGGTTGCCATGTCGGCTGTGAATTGATCCGGTTCGTTTAATAGCATAAATGTTGGAGAAATATGTTCGAAATACCATCAGGCGCTGAAATACAGAGCATCATCTCGATTCTGAAGGGCGGTGCCGGATATTTTGTCCCTGAAATCTATCTGTCAGCCCTTTTCATGGTGCTGATCATTCTGGATCTGCTCACAGGTAAAAAAAATGGCAGGTTACTTGCAACGGTCACGATAGCCGGTCTGCTTGGTAGCCTGTACTTTATCTTCAGGCAATATGCCATGCCGGATACGGAGTTCTTTTTCGGTATGTATGCGCTTGACAGGTTCGGCATCTTTTTCAAATACTTTTTTGTCGGGTCGGGTATCCTTGCCGTGCTGGTCACCGTGATCGACGATCAGCTCGAAAAACAGGAGTCCGGCATTGGCGAGTACTATGCCCTGACGGTGGCCATGGTAGTCGGCATGATGATGATGGCCTCATCGACCGATATGCTGATGATGTTCCTCGCAATGGAGCTGGTCAGCCTTTCAGCTTACGTGCTGACCGGTTACCTGAAGCGCGAACCCCGCTCTTCCGAAGCGGCCCTGAAGTACCTGGTCTACGGTGCTGTATCGTCGGGTATGCTGCTGTATGGTTTCTCCCTGATCTACGGTATGACCGGACAGACCAATCTCTCAAAAATCGGCATAGTGCTTGCTGCTCATGGTTACGATCCTCTGGTTATGATGCTTGCCGTGCTGCTCATCATGGCAGGTCTTGGCTACAAGATGGGTGCAGTACCTTTCCATTTCTGGAGCCCCGATGTGTACGAAGGCGCACCGACTCCGGTTACGGCCTATCTTTCGGTTGGCTCAAAGGCAGCAGGGTTCGCCATGCTCATGCGCTTTTTCTTTGTTGCTGTGCCTCATGGTATTGAAGGGTATGTCAGTATGCTTCACACAGACTGGCTTTCGATCCTCATGGTTGTTTCTGCGGCATCGATGATTTATGGTAATGTCGTGGCTATCTGGCAGAAGAATGTCAAACGTCTTCTTGCCTATTCATCGATCGCTCACGCCGGTTATCTCCTTCTTGGCATCATCACCATGGATCAGCTTGGAACCCAGTCCGTTCTGCTCTATCTCGCCTCTTATCTGCTGATGAACTACGGCGCATTTTATACGGTCATTCTCATTGCAAACCGTACCGGCAGTGAAAATCTCGATGATTACAGAGGTCTCGGCAAACGAATGCCTCTGGTTGGCGCTGCCCTGACAGTGTTCCTGATCTCGCTCGTGGGTCTGCCACCGACTTTCGGTTTCATCGGAAAGCTGATGATCTTCTCGGCTCTGCTCTCAAAAGGCAGCCTGTTCATGTGGCTTGCATTCATCGGTATCATGACCAGCGTCATCTCGCTCTACTACTACATGCTGATTCCGCTCAACATGTACCTCAGGGAATCAGAACGGCCCGGGGAGGGAGTTGATGAAACCGGTATCGGCGCTAAAATAGTAACGGCAGCATTGATGATCCTGACCATCTGGTTCGGTCTTTTCTTCCAGCCGATAGCGAACTTTGCAAAGTATTCATCTGTTCTTTTCGGCGCGATTCTGAACTGAACGATTTAATATGAGAGGCAACCTTTAGCCTTAAAAAACCCGGTGTATCACTGATATATCCGGGTTTTTTTATTGATAAATCAAGGTATTGATAATAATTTACTGGAGGTGTCGGGATTTCCGGAATAACGATTGTTATGTATATTCAAAGGTATCCTGATACCCGACCGGCGGGGATCATTGAAATCTGAGCCGATTTTCAGAATATCATGTTTCTCTATTCACATTCACGGAGGTATACATGCCCACAAAGCAAACATTCGCGGAGGTGTTTCAGTCACGCGGACTCTCCCGAAGGGATTTTCTGAAGTTTTGCAGCCTCACTTCGGTATCTCTCGGCCTTGCGCCCTCGATGCTTCCAAAGGTCGTCCACGCCATGGAGACCAAACCCCGTACTCCTGTCATCTGGCTTCACGGCCTTGAATGCACATGCTGCACAGAATCCTTCATCCGTTCATCGCATCCGCTCGTCGGCGACATGGTGATGAACATGATCTCTCTCGATTATGATGATACTCTCAGCGCCGCCGCCGGCCACCAGCTCGAAGAGGTCAGGAAAAAGATCATGAAGGAGTACTATGGCAAGTATATCCTCGCCGTCGAGGGTAATATTCCGACAAAGGACAACGGGGTCTACTGCATGGTCGGAGGAGACTCTTTCCTGAATGTCGTCAAGGAGACTGCTGCTGGTGCAGCGGCCATCATCGCCTGGGGCGCCTGTGCGTCCTTCGGTTGCGTGCAGAACGCAAAACCGAATCCGACCGGAGCGAAACCTGTCTCGGAAGTGATCAGGGACAAGCCCATTGTCAAGGTGCCGGGCTGTCCGCCGATTGCCGAGGTGATGACTGGCGTTATCACGCATGTGCACACCTTCGGAAAACTTCCTGAACTCGACAGGATGGGGCGTCCGAAAGCTTTCTATGGTACGAGGATTCACGACAAGTGTTACCGGCGGGCATTCTACGATGCCGGTATGTTCGTGCGCGGTTTTGACGAAGAATCCACCAGAAAGGGGTGGTGTCTTTACAAGATGGGCTGCAAGGGGCCGACTACCTACAACTCCTGTTCAAAGATACAGTGGAATGGTGGCACCAGCTTCCCGATCGGTTCCGGCCATCCCTGCATCGGGTGTTCCGAGCCGGGATTCTGGGACAACGGGCCGTTCTACACCAGGCTTGCTGACGTGTCGTTCCTCGGCACGGACACCACAGCTGACCAGATCGGCATGGTGGCGGTCGGAGCGGCGGCAGCCGGAGCGGCAGCTCATGCGGCGGTGACCGCAGTCAAGAAGAAGCAGCACGATAAAGAGTCAGAACAGTAAACCAAGGGAGTTCAAGGCATGGCCAGTAAAATAGTTGTCGATCCGATTCCCCGTATCGAGGGACATCTGAGAATAGAGGCGAAGATGAACGATGCCAACGTCATCGAGGAGGCATACAGCACCGGTACCATGTGGCGCGGTATCGAGGTGATCCTGAAAGGGCGCGATCCGCGTGACGCATGGGCATTCGCCGAGCGTATCTGCGGCGTCTGCACAACGGTGCATGCGCTTGCTTCGGTGCGCTGCGTCGAGGATGCGCTCGGCATAGAGATTCCTCCGAATGCCCGGATCATCCGCAACCTGATGAATGCTACCCAGCAGACCCAGGACCATCTGGTGCACTTCTACCACCTGCACGCCCTCGACTGGGTCGATGTGGTGAGCGCATTGAAGGCCGATCCGAAACAGGCATCGGATATCGCCCAGAGCATTTCGCCCTGGCCGAAGTCGTCGGTCGGTTATTTCAGGGATTTGCAGCAGCGACTGGTATCGTTCGTCGAGAGCGGCCAGCTCGGCATCTTTTCGAACGGCTACTGGGGTCATCCCGCCTACAAGCTGCCGCCTGAGGTCAACCTGATCGCCGTGGCGCACTACCTCGAAGCGCTCGATTTCCAGAAGGAGATCGTGAAGATCCAGACGGTTTTTGGCGGCAAGAACCCGCATCCGAATTACGTTGTCGGCGGCATGGCCTGTGCCATCGATCCGAACAGCGACACGGCGATCAACATTGAACGGCTCGCCATGATCAAAAAAATCATCGATGAAACACAGGCCTTTATCGACCAGGTGTACATCCCTGATCTGATCGCTATTGCCGGTTTCTACAAAGAGTGGCTCCATGGCGGCGGACTTGGCAACTACATGAGCTATGGCGATTTTCCCGAAACCACGCTCGACGATTACAAATCGCTGCTCTGGCCTCGAGGCGTCATTCTGAACAAGGATTTGTCAACAGTCATCGATGTCGATCCGCGCGACCTCACACAAATCAAAGAGGAGATCGGCCACAGCTGGTACACCTATACGAAAGGCTCTGACAAGGGACTCCATCCCTGGGAGGGAGAAACGAAACCCAACTACACCGGCCCTCAGCCCCCATTCGAATTTCTCGACACCGACAAGCAGTACAGCTGGCTAAAGACTCCCCGCTGGAAAGATCATCCGGTCGAGGTAGGACCGCTCGCCCGCGTGCTGGTGGCCTACGCGAAGGGTGATCCGATGATAAAGGAGACCGTTGGCATGGTGCTCGGCAAGCTTCAGGTTGGTCCGGAGGCCCTTTTCTCGACGCTTGGGCGCACGGCAGCCCGAGGCATCGAGTGCAAGCAGACCGCAGGGTTCATGGGTCACTTCTACGAACAGCTTGTGGCCAATGTCAAGGCGGGTGACTACAGGACATTCAACAGCGAGCGATGGGAGCCTTCGTCCTGGCCGGAGGAGTGCAAGGGGTTCGGCTATACCGAAGCGCCCCGCGGTTCGCTTGGTCACTGGATCAGGATAAAGAATGAGAAGATAGACGAGTACCAGATTGTGGTGCCGTCCACCTGGAACGCTTCGCCGAGGGACAACCGGGGTAACTCCGGGGCTTACGAAGCCGCGCTGAAAGGCACGCCAATGGTCGATCCTTCAAAACCTCTCGAAATCCTGAGGACAGTGCATTCGTTCGATCCCTGTCTTGCATGCGCATCGCATCTGTTTGACATGAACGGCAACGAAATCACCAGGGTAACTATCGTCTAAACGGAGAAGATCATGGGCAGATTAATCGAGGAAATCTATGTCTGGCGTCTGCCGGTCAGGGTTTATCACTGGGTCAACGCGCTCAGCATCGTCATATTGCTGGTTACCGGCCTGTATATTGCCTCTCCGGTGATCAATCCGCCACTCGGAGAGGCGGTTTGGCAGCACAATTTCGTGATGTGGCGATATGTCCACTACTGCGTGGCTTTCGTGTTTATCGGCAACTTCCTGTACCGGATGTATTATGCTCTCCTTTCGGACGACCAGTATGCTAAGTTCGGCGGTTTCAGGCCGTGGTCTCCCGAGTGGTGGGGCAAGCCTTTCAGGGAGCAGGTGGCCTCCTACCTTTTTCTCAGGAAGGATGAGCCGAACTATGTCGGTCACAATCCGGTTGCAGCGCTGGCACACTTTGTTTTCATCTTTTGCGGCTCCAGCTTCATGATTCTGACCGGCATGGCCATGTACGCCGAGAATCGTCCCGGCAGTTTTGTCGATGCAGCGTTCGGGTGGATTCTGCCTCTGTTTGGCAGCAGTTACACCCTGCATTACGCGCATCATCTGGCCACCTGGATATTTCCGTTCTATGTGATCGTGCATCTTTATGCCGTCTTCCGTCACGACATCGTGGATCGCACAAGCGTAACCTCCTCCATTATCACCGGCTACAAGCACAAGGTGGAAGACGAGGCGACGATTTAATGGGCTGGAATTCAGCTTAAAGCATTCATTTGCAGGCTAACGCAAGCTTTCTGTCAAGAACCAATGATCAGTCGGATCAGTCATATCCGACTGATCCGACTGATCAAATGAATTCAAAAGTAATACAGATCAACGTCGTCGGTCTCGGCAACATTCTCTTCGGTGACGAAGGGTTCGGGGTCGAGGCAGTTCGGGCGCTGGAATCGTGTGCTACGTGGCCGGAGAGTGTACAGTTCGTGGATGGCGGCACCCAGGGGCTTTACCTGCTCGACTGGTTCGAATCCTGCGATGCTCTCCTGGTTTTCGATTCAATCATTCCCGTCGATTACGAACCGAAGGTTTACATGTACAGTAAAGAAGCATTGCCTGCGTTCATTCACCGTAAAATGTCAGCCCATCAGATGGGGCTCAGTGAACTGCTCGGCGTAGCGAAACTGCATGGAAAGGAACCGGCGGAGATCGTGCTCATCGGTGCGCCTCCCCATGACCTCGGACTGGGCAACGGCTTGAGCGAACCGATGCTCGGACATCTGGAAATCGCTGTGGAGAAGGGACGCGCGGTTTTGGAGAATTGGCTGGCCGGGTGAGTCCAGTCCGGTTATCCGGGTACGGGCAGGATACCGGACTGGCCTTTTCAGGGAGGATAAGCTCCGGGTTTATCGCGAACCGATGAGACGGAGGAACTCGCTTCTGGTAGACTGGTTGCTCATGAACTCGCCAGACATCGCCGAAGTGGTGGTCACCGAATTCTGCTTTTCAACGCCGCGCATGACCATACACATGTGGGTCGCCTCGATCACCACGGCCACGCCACGCGGGTTCAGCACATTCTGTATGGCGTCCCTGATCTGCTGTGTCAGACGTTCCTGTACCTGAAGGCGTCTGGCAAACACCTCGACCACCCGTGGAATCTTTGAAAGTCCCACGATTTTTCCGTCCGGAATATAGGCGATATGTGCCTTTCCGAAGAAGGGGAGCATGTGGTGCTCACACATCGAATAGATGTCTATATCCTTTACCAGCACCATTTCGTCATACGATTCGGTGAAGACCGCCTGTTTGAGCAACTGTTCCGGATCCTGCCGATACCCTTTGGTCAGGAACCGCAGAGATTTGGCAACACGCTCGGGAGTCAGCAGCAGCCCCTCGCGTTCCGGATCTTCACCCACCCCTTTAAGCAGCGTACAGACGGCATCTTCCATCGATCCGGGCGAAGCCTCTTCATGATCAATCGATTCTTCGAAGCACTCATCCAGCTCGCATGAAGATGGATGTGCATGTCTGGCAAGGTTATTCTCCACGGTAGGTGACACTGTTTTTTCCTGTTTCATGTATTTTGACTTCATGGAGGCAGAGCTCCTGGTTGGTAATGGTTCCTAAACGGGATTCGAGAATCTCCCAGATTAAGACAGCAAGAATTTCCGTTGTCGGTACGTGTCCCGAAAGTTCGCTGACTTCATGGTTCAGATGGCGATGGTCGAACCGTGCTACGATTTGTTCTTCAAGAATCTTTTTCAGGGCTTTGAGATCGAAAAGATACCCGGTTCTTCTGTCAATGAGGCCTGAGAGGGTGATTTCAAGCAGATAATTGTGGCCATGTCCATATTCACCAGCGCATTTACCGTAAATCTGCCGGTTTTCCTCATCTGAAAGTTCCGGATTGAACAGACGGTGGGCGGCATTGAACTCGATCTTGCGAGTAACATAAATCTTTCTCGGTTTTTCGAGGATGTCGTTCATCGACAATTTCACTGTTGTTTGATTGACCGTCTGTCGATTTCTGTCGGATGACGGCGGAGATGATATGGTGTGATTTGTCAGATTAACCCGGCCTGCCGGTTATAAGTTTTAGCCGTCTGATGGAGGTAATTGCCAGGATTCAGTGGATTTGGTGCAGTATCGGTAAAAATCCTTACGCTGCAGATGAAACGGTAGACAGGTCGTGCCTGTTTTTTTACCTGTGGTGCGGGTTGAAAAATTTTCCCCGATCTGTTCCCGCAATTTGAACTATCATTGAACAAAACAGTCACTCTTACCTTTATGGCCAAAACACTTGACGATCTTGTCAGGACAAGCGAGCTTCCTGTATTTATCGACTTCTGGGCCGACTGGTGCGGCCCGTGCAAAATGGTGGCCCCATCGGTAAAGCAACTTGCCAGAGAGTTCAGTGGACGTATTACCGTGGTCAAGGTCAACGTTGATCAGCAGCCGGATGTTGCCTCCCGTTTCCAGGTTCAGGGTATACCTGCGCTCATGCTTTATGCAGGTGGTCAGCTGAAATGGCGCACCGCCGGAGCTATTCCCTATACCCAGATGCGCCAGGAGGTGCAGAAGGTGATAGGGTAGGAAGTGTCGGGTTGCTGGTGGAAAAATACCGAGTGCCGAGCGTGGGGATCGGTCGGATCGGTCTGATCAGTCGGATCGACCGATCCGACTGATCGGAAGAAGTTCAGTCGTTTCGGCGGTTCATCAGCATCACGTAATAGAGCAGCTGCATGATTGCCTGGGCAGCTGCAGCAACGTAAGTCAGTGCGGCAGCATCAAGTATGGCGTTGACTCCTTCCATTTCACGCTGAGAGATGATACCCTGGGATACGAGCAGCTCTTTGGCCCGACGGCTGGCGTCGAATTCCACGGGCAGTGTCACAACAGCGAAAAGTGCAGTTCCGGCAAACAGAATGAGTCCGACCCAGGCCAGTGAACTGCCCAGCGTGCCAGACAGGAAGAGCCCAACCATGAAGATGATCGGCCCGAGCCAGCTGCCGAGAGAAACCACCGGAACCATGGCCGAACGGATGGTGAGCGGGAAATAGGCATTTTTGTCCTGCAGGGCATGGCCAGCCTCATGGGCGGCGACACCCACCGATGCAATACTCGGCAGACTGTAAACCTCTTCGCTCAGGCGGAGCACCTTGACTCGCGGATCGTAGTGGTCGGAGAGCATTCCATGGGTCATCTCGACGCTGACATTGCCGAGACCACCACGCTGAAGCAGGCGAATGGCTGCCTGTGCGCCGGTTACACCACTCTGTGTTGCAACCTGAGAATATTTGTTAAATGCCGATTTCACCCTGAATTGAGCCCAAAGGCCAAGCAGCAGGGGAGGAACAGCGAACATGAGGTATGAGGGATCGATAAACATGGTTTTTTATCTATGATAGTGAACGGTTTCAGTTCGGAAATCTGTCAGAAAAACAACATAGCTGCAAGATAAGTTTCAGCAAGCAGCCATGCTCATGGTGTGCACCATTATGTTCCGGTATTCAGTTTAATTGACGTTACAACCACGCGTTTCTTGCGACCTGGTTTTCGATATAAAATAAAAAAAAAGCCACCCTATACTGCTGGACGGCTTTAGTGGTGGGGACAGGACTTGAACCTGCAACCTTCGGGTTATGAGCCCGACGAGCTACCAATTGCTCCACCCCACGATGTTATGGCTCTAAATCTAACAGAATAATCGGGCTTTCCTAATAATAATCCGGAAAAATGAAATTAACCGGTAACTTCTCCTGGCAGAAATTCACAAGTCGAACCTGGAGGTGTGTATTTCTCATTCATTATAATCGGGACGATTGAATTTGCGTCTGAGGTCTGTTAGTCCAGTATCAGTAATCAATGCAAGCGGAGCGTAATGATGATCCATGCCTTGCGGAAGAAGCGCATCCGGGTCGGCAGGAGTTCCTGGCCACTTGACGTCTCCTGTAACGGTGCGTGCAGGAATCAGCCAGTAATCGCCGGTCTGATAGATAAACGGTTCCTGTTCTGCCGGTGTCTCTGCATCAGGACCGGTAAACTGGATTTCTATGCCGTTTTCCAATGGCAGCCACACTGAATTCTGGTTGATGGTTTGTACAGGAACTCCATCAGCAGAACCATTTTTTTTGATCCCATCGGCGCAGATAAGGATGTTTTTCAAGAGCATCGTCCAAATCTGAAGAACCGGACAGTGTCACTTTCATGGTTTCATGGTCAACGCTTTTGACCTGTAATAGCTGATCCGCCTCTTGCTTCAGTGCATAGTCATCATTGACTACCTCAACCCAATCGTTAGCTTTCAGGCTGAAACGAGCGTCTTTTTCCAGGTGCTCGAGCAAAACCTCATTGCCCTGTATTTTCCGGATCGGAAAAATAACCGAACCGTTTTCACGAGACCACTTGAAGGTAGCTTTCCCTGATTTGCCGGATTTATGGATTTCCACCCGGTAGAGCTGGTTCTCCGCGCCGGGGTAATGCGATTCGGGCGAAATCAGACATGGTTCATCGGGGACTTTGCTTCGTTTTGCCCGTGCTTTGAGTTTGCCCGAACCGGGTTTGCAATCATCGCCTAATGCTTCAAGGAATGCCTTATAATCTTCTTTATAATCTTGAATTGGGTTTGTTGCTCCTGATGTTCCTGCTTCAATCTTTTTGGTTCTGACTTGCCACACGACTTTTGCCCGGCTTGCTGTGTCAGGCCCGCCCAGAGCTTTTTCTCTGATATAGTCATCTTCAGCATAACTGACATGGCGTTCCCAGACATCGAGGCAGATGAGGATAGCTTGATTCGAAGACGGAGTACCAATCGGCAAGGTGTACGTCTCTGCATTTTCGCACAGAATGCCTTTCACAAAATAGGTTGCCACTGACAACACCAATAACGCCTGATTACGATAACGATTTCGATGGCCTGAGGCACTTTCGGACAAGACTTTAATGACAAGGTCGCCGTTTATGGAACTGTAGCTGCACAGACTGAAAGCGGTCGATTACAGAATGAATGCGTTCCATGATCGGGCTTTCCGGATGTTCATAATCGTTAAATCAGCTCATCTTCATTATATTTTGAATCATAATGGCAACCTGTTAAAACGATTCCCATGAAGCTTTCTGAAACAGCCGAAAAAGCCATTGCTGCTTATGGCGGGATCGAATTGTGGAGGAACGCCGTCTCGGTGGAAACCGAGGTGAGCGCCTCGGGACTGGCGTTCATCCTGAAAAGGCGGCCCTTTTTCCGCCATTCGAAAATGACCATTGACGTACATCGACCCTTTTGCCGGTTTACGCCGATTGGCCGTGATCCTGCTATAACCGGGGTGCTCGATGGCGGTGATGTGCGACTTGAGGATGCTCAGGGCCAGGTTATTGAGGAACGCCGGAATGCGAGGAGTTATTTCAAGGCTGGCCGGAGGCTGTTCTACTGGGATGATCTCGATATGTCCTATTTCGCCAACTACGCTTCCTGGAACTATTTCACGCTGCCGGCTCTGCCTTTACGTGAGAATATCGACTGGAGCGAACCGGAGCCGGGGAGGCTCAGAGCAGTGTTTCCAGATCATATTCCGACGCACAGCAAGGTGCAGCAGTTCCGGTTCGATCGCAAAACCGGCCTTCTGATCCAGCACGATTATACGGCGGACATCATCAGTCCGCTCGCGACGGCGGCCAATGTCGTGCATCGTCATTCAGAAAAAATGCCGATGGGCTGACCTATCCTTCCGAAAGAGTCGTAACCCCGAGAAGCTTCAGGGGAAATCCGCTGCGCAAGCCTGTGCTGATCCATCTTTACCTTCACGATTACCGGGTCATACGTTGACTCGCCCCGACATCGGATCAGAGGAACTAACCGGTTGTGGATCAATATGACGGTGTTTCAGGGAATTGAGTGTGCGATATTCCAGAAACTGTTCGAAATTCTGTCGGGAGCCATGTGGACAAGTGCGTGAGGTTGGTGTGAATAATCACGATGCATAATTCGTCCTCACCGCCGTTTCCATGCGTTCGATCTTTTCGTCTGTCAACATGCCAAAACGGGATTCACGTTTGGTTACGGAAAGACGCCCGCTGTTTTGCAGGCAAAGTCTGATAAAGAGATCGATCTGGCGATCCGGCATGTCCACGATCTCCTGAAGCGTCTTTTTCGTTTTGTCGTAACCGACCAGAAAATCGAGTACTTTCTTCAGCTCTTCGTCAACGGTTTTGATGACGAACTCATAGAGCGCCTCAACCTGCGCGGTCATGTCGATGTAGCGGTACCAGATGCCGGTTTGACCTGAAACGCTCATTTCGCAGGAATCGTCAAGTTCGTAATCAATGAGTTTCAGCAGCGGAACTGAAAATGCTTCGAGCGAGCGGTCGTAAAGAATCGGGTTGTCGAGCATGGCTGCGGAGACAGGAAACATCAACCCTTCCGGAACCAGACCTCGCTGGGCAAGAATGTTGTGAATCAGAAAACGGTGAATGCGTCCGTTGCCATCTTCGAAGGGATGCAGGAAGACAAAGCCCCAGGCGATGATCGCGGCATGAACCACCGCAGGAATTCCTGTTTGTCGTTTCAGTTTTTGATGTGTGCTGATGAAACCATTCACCAAGCCCGTCAACTCTTCGGGTTTCGGGCTGATGTAATGGATTTTCTCCCGGCCCGGAAAGAGCGTTTCGCCGACATAATTCTGGTTTTGCCGGTAATCGGTGTCGCGAAAGCGGGAATCGACAATGCTGTTCTGAATTTCGATTAGCAGCTCTTTTTCGCAGAAGTCCCGGTGTTCGGCTGTCGCGAGGAGCGCGATGAATCTGTCTGTTCGCGATGAGTCTGGTTTGATATGTTCGATTTCAAAAGATGCTTTTGTTTCCTTGCGATAAAGGTAGTTCAACGCCCGTTTGAGAAGTTCCTGAGGATAAGAAGCGATGATTTCCTCGCATCGTTGAGTTATATCGATGCGCTCCATTTCGGCCAGCTTTTCGGTTCGCCGGACGATGGGGCAAAACTCCGGCGAGCCGGGAAGATTGTTGTTGATCCGCTGGCGCTGCACTATTTCCCGACTGCTCAACCGGCTTGCCGCATAATATTTATTGTTTTCGAGCAGGCAGATATAATTGCCCTGGGTGAGGTCAGCAATCGGAAGTTGGCGACCAGTCAGGTATTCGTACAAAAACCAGATTTTGCGGGTATATTTTCCGGTCGGTTTCGACGCGATCCAGTCATGGAGAGGCTCGATGTCGATGACCTTGAAGATCAGCGCTAGTGTCGCAAGATTGATTCCATCATATTTGAGCGCAAATTCAAGATGGTTTCCGTCACCTGCTCCCGGCCAGTAAGCGCGGGGATATGTCGTTTCAACCAGTTCCTCCTGAATGATCTCGCTTCGCACACCTGTTTGGCCTACCCAGGAGCTGTGCCAGTTCGGTATGGCATCGAGCTCGTATTTTTCCAGCAGAAATGCATAACCTGCCGGGCGGTTGTGCTGCATGTTTCTCCAGTGTTGAATAACTGTGGCTGTCAGTTTGTAAAATAGTTAGAACCGGCCTGTTTAGACTGAAAACATTTACGATTGCTTGAAAATAGTTATAAATCAGCTTTTTTGTTTTAAAATAGTTAACTTACATTTCTATAATAGAATAGAGGCTTTCTTGATTTGTCAGGGTTCTGAGGCGTTATGAACGATCAGGAACCCTTTTCGATTATATTGATACGAGATACAGCAAATCAGGCATCACTGGTAATGACAGAAAAGCGTAACAGATCGATAACCTTTCCGCTGCTACGGCTGATAGTCCTCTTTGCGTTCATTGTCGCTGTGCCTCTTCGCGCTGATGCCGCAGAGATTCGCGTCATGTCGCTGAAGGGGAGCGTCAATCCCGGCAGTGCGGCATGGTTCCTCAGGGAACTCGACGAGGCCAACAAGGCGGGCGACACCCTGCTTCTGGTGGAACTCGATACACCGGGCGGGCTTGTGGCTTCATTGCGTCTTATGGTGCAGGGGGTGATGGCTTCGAAGGTGCCCGTGGTCGTCTATGTCGCCCCGTCAGGCGCCCAGGCAGCCTCTGCGGGAGCGTTGCTGCTGCTGTCAGCTCATGTGGCAGCAATGTCACCGGGTACTGAAACCGGTGCGGCTCATCCGGTGGATATCGGCGGCGGCGCTGAAAAGAAGGGTGTCATGAACGCAAAGATCGAGAACGATCTGGCGGCATATGCCCGGAGCCTTGCCCAGAAGAGGGGTCGCAATTCCGATTGGGCCGAACGCGCTGTGCGTGAGAGTATCGCCTCGACGTCTTCGGAAGCCCTCGCGGCTGGTGTTATCGATACTGTTGTGCCAAACCGCAAGGAACTGCTATTGTTTCTTGAGGGGCGCATGGTGGCGACGTCAGCCGGAGACAGGACTATCCGCACAAAAGATGTGCCGGTAATAGAGGTTTCTCCGACCTACGGCGAACAGGTGATGATGACCATCGCCGATCCGAACATCGCTTATTTTCTGCTCCTGCTCGGTATTGCCGGAATTTATTTCGAACTTTCAACACCCGGAGCGGTACTTCCGGGAGTGGCCGGTGCTGTGGCCCTTGTTCTGGGTGCGTGGGCCATGCAGCTTCTTTCGGTCAATGTCACTGGTCTTTTGCTTATGCTACTTGGCATCCTCTTTTTCGGCCTTGAAATCTTCGTGGTCAGTGGAGGCGCTTTAGCTATCGCCGGGCTGGTCGCGCTTTTCATCGGTTCGGTCATGGTGTTCAATCAGCCGGAGATTGGTCTGGTGATCAACTGGTGGATTTTTCTGCCTCTTTTTCTTTCATTTTCAGCTGGAGTCCTGTTACTTGTCTTTGTGGTGCTGCGTTCTACCCGGCGCAAGGCTCTTTCCGGCATGGAGGGGCTGGTTGGAGAAACGGGCACGGTCGAACTTGCCATTGTGGAAGGCAAGAGCGGCAAGGTCTTCGTGCATGGCGAACTGTGGGACGCTTCGGCAAACGGTTCGATTGCCACCGGATCGGAGGTCGTGGTGACTGCCGTTGACAATATGAAGCTCAGGGTGAAACAAAAAAACAGGGAGGAGTGAGATGCTTTCGATGAATATTCTGGTTCTGCTCGTGCTTGCGGTGGCTTTTTTCGTCTCAGCGGTCAAGATTATGCCCGAATACGAGCGGGCTGTCATATTCCGTCTTGGCCGCATCATCGGAGCCAAAGGCCCCGGTCTGATCATCCTGATTCCCTATATCGACAGGATGGTGAGGGTTGATCTCAGGACGGTAACGCTCGACGTGCCGCCGCAGGACATCATCACCCGTGATAACGTGTCGGTCAAAGTGAGCGCTGTGGTCTATTTCCGGGTGCTCGACCCGATCAGGGCAATCATCGATGTGGCTGATTTCCACTTCGCAACTTCGCAGCTCGCCCAGACGACCCTGCGCAGCGTATGCGGACAGGGGGAGATGGACAATCTGCTGTCCGAGCGTGACGAGATCAACGAGCGCATTCAGTCCATTCTCGACAAGGATACCGCGCCGTGGGGTGTGAAGGTCGGCAAGGTCGAGGTGAAGGAGATCGACCTGCCTGAGGAGATGCGCCGGGCGATGGCCAAGCAGGCCGAGGCAGAGCGTGAGCGCCGTTCGAAGGTCATCAACGCTGAAGGCGAATTTCAGGCGGCCCAGCGCCTGGCCGATGCGGCGGAAATCATCACGCAGAATCCGGCGGCCTTGCAGTTGCGTTATCTTCAGACATTACGCGACATTGCTACCGAGAACAACTCGACAACGATTTTCCCGGTGCCGGTTGACCTGATCAAGATGTTTTTCGAAAAGAAATCCTGAACCGTTATTCCAATAGTCAACTATCAAACGATACGGCCATGATTACTATCAAGTCGATTCTCTGCCCGATGGATTTTTCCGACGCGTCGAAGAATGCGTACCGTTACGCCTGTGAGTTTGCCAGGTCCATGGGCTCAGGAGTGGTGTTGCTTAATATTATAGAGCCGCGTCCGATAGCTGCTGATATGTCCCTGAACTACATTCCACTCGAAGAAGACCTTGCCGCTGCCGCCAGGGAGGATTTCATTCCTCTGATCAGCGAAGCACAGGCGAAGGGGATCGATGTCAGCGCCGATGTCATGATCGGCATGCCTGCCGAGGTGATTCTTCAACAGGCGGTCGATCTGGATGTGAGCCTGCTGATCATGGGATCGCACGGCAAGACTGGCTTGAGCCGACTGCTGATGGGCAGCGTTGCCGAAGCGGTAGTGCGCAAGGCGCAGGTGCCTGTGCTGATCGTGAAGGCGGTTGAAAAAGAGTTTATCAGCGAGGAGTGAAGAGGGCTTTTTTTTCTTCGATCGGTCAGATCAGGCGGATAGGTCTGATCTGACCGATTTTCACTTTTTCCGGAAAGCCTCCAGTAACTCCAGCGCTCCGGTGAAGGGGCTGAGTTTTCCGGTGAGTACCCGTTGCTCGACCTGCTCCTTAGCGGCTTTGACCTGCGGGGCGTTGTAGAATTCCCGTTTCAGCCGCTCTTCGGCGATGGTGTAAAGCAGGTGGCGCAACTGCTCCCGGCGCTGTTTGTTCCACTCGCCGTTTTGTTTCATCGTTGCGGCGAACTCCTCGATATTCTGCCATGCTTCGCTGACGCCAGTGCCTTCGAGAGCAGAGGTGAGCAGCACTTTCCGTTCCCATTCCGGGTGCTTCTCCGGCATAAGTCTGAGCGCGGTTTCGAACTCCACTTTAGAGAACGCTGCCAGGTTGCGCCTTTCTGCGTCAGCCTTGTTTATGGCGATGGTATCGGCGATCTCCATGATGCCTCGCTTGATACCTTGCAGTTCGTCGCCCGATCCGGGAAGCATGAGCAGCAGGATGAAATCGACCATCGAGTTCACCACGATTTCGGACTGGCCGACTCCTACCGTTTCAACGATAATGACATCGTATCCGGCGGCTTCGCAGAGCAGAATTGTTTCGTGCGTGCGGGGCGATGTGCCTCCGAGGTAGCCCGAAGAGGGGGTCGGGCGGATAAAGGCTTCCCTTCTGGCGGCGAGTTGCTCCATGCGGGACTTGTCGCCGAGGATGCTGCCTTTGGAGCGGGAACTGCTCGGATCGATGGCCAGTACAGCCACACATCTGCCTTCACGGATGATTTCGAGACCGAGCGCTTCGATGAAGGTGCTTTTACCGGCCCCTGGTGCTCCGGTGACTCCGACGCGAATCGAGGCGCGTTTATCGCCGAGGCATCGGTCAAGAATGGCGTGGGCCATCCGTTCGTGTTCCGGGCGGCTCGATTCAACCAGCGTTATGGCGCGGCTGAGGAGGTGTCGGTCGCCATTCCTTATACCTTCGACGAATTCGTCGATGCCTGGTTCATGCCGGTGCTTATGGCTCATGCCTCTGGAGCAGAAGCGCGAGGAGACGAATGGCAGCTTCGGCGATAACCGTGCCGGGGCCGAAGACTCCGGCTACGCCTCGCTCGTAAAGATAGTCATAGTCCCGTTCGGGAATGACTCCACCTGCGATCACGAGAATGTCGTTGCGATGCATCTCCCGCAGCCCTTCAACTACCTGAGGCACCAGTGTTTTGTGCCCGCCCGCCAGACTCGAAATACCGACGATGTGCACGTCGTTGTCGAGGGCCTGCTGCACGATCTCCTCAGGTGTCTGGAAAAGAGGAGATATATCGACATCGAAGCCGATGTCGGCGAAAGCTGCGGCGATCACCTTCGCGCCGCGATCATGGCCGTCCTGGCCGACCTTGGCCACGAGAATGCGCGGGCGGCAGCCTTCGTATTCGGCGAAGGAGTCGGCAAGCTCACGGGCTTGCAGGAAGAGACTGTTGTCCTGCATCTGCGACTGGTAGATGGTAGTGTTGAGTCTGGTGGTTGCGCGGTAGCGTCCATAAACTGTTTCGAGCGCCAGTGAGATTTCTCCGAGCGTGGCCCGTTTGCGGGCGGCATCGACCGAGAGGTCGAGCAGGTTGCCTTCTCCGGTTTCGGCGCACTTGCCGATGGCTTCAAGCGACTTGCGGACAGCCTCACCGTCACGCGACTGTTTCACCTCTTCGAGACGGGCGAGCTGCTGGCGGAGCACAGCGGTGTTGTCCACTTCGAGCAGGTCTATCTCCGTCCGGTGCTCCGTGCGGAAGGCGTTGACGCCGACGATGATCTCCTTGCCGCTGTCGATGCGCGCCTGCTTGCGCGTGGCCGCCTGCTCGATCTGCATTTTGGGCAATCCCTGCCCGATGGCCTTCACCATGCCGCCCGCGGCTTCTATCTCCTCGATGATTGCCCATGCCTTTTCGGCGAGCTGACGGGTAAGTTCCTCTACATAATATGATCCGCTCCAGGGATCGATGGCCCTGGTAATGTCGGTCTCCTCCTGCAGGTAGAGCTGGGTGTTGCGGGCGATTCGCGCCGAGAAAACCGAGGGTAGCGCGATCGCTTCATCGAGCGCGTTGGTGTGCAGCGATTGTGTGTGTCCGAGCGCAGCGGCCATCGCCTCAACTGTTGTGCGGGCGACGTTGTTGAAGGGGTCCTGCTCGGTCAGGCTCCATCCAGAGGTCTGGCAGTGCGAGCGGAGCATGAGCGATTTCGGGTTTTTCGGCTCGAACTTCGCGACGATCTTCGACCAGAGCAGCCGAGCGGCACGAAGCTTGGCGATCTCCATGAAGCAGTTCATGCCAATGCCCCAGAAGAAGGAGAGGCGCGGCGCGAAAGCATCGATGTCGAGTCCGGCGTCCAGCCCGGTGCGGATATATTCGAGTCCGTCGGCCAGGGTGAAGGCCAGTTCGAGGTCGGCGGTCGCTCCCGCCTCCTGCATGTGGTAGCCTGAGATGCTGATGGAGTTGAACTTCGGCATCCGCTCGCTCGTGTACCTGAAGATGTCGGCGATGATCCGCATCGACGGCTCCGGCGGGTAGATGTAGGTGTTGCGCACCATGAACTCCTTGAGGATGTCGTTCTGGATGGTACCGCTCAGCTTTTCAGTTTGAACGCCCTGTTCTTCGGCAGCTACTATGTAGAAGGCCATCACCGGCAGCACGGCACCGTTCATGGTCATCGAAACGGAAATGTCGCCGAGCGGAATGCCGTCGAAGAGAATCTTCATGTCCTCGACCGTGTCAATGGCCACGCCAGCTTTGCCGACATCGCCCACCACACGCGGATGGTCGGAGTCGTAGCCCCGGTGGGTTGGCAGGTCAAAGGCGACCGAGAGCCCTTTCTGACCGGCGGCGAGGTTCTGGCGGTAGAAGCGGTTCGACTCCTCGGCGGTCGAGAAGCCTGCGTACTGGCGGATCGTCCAGGGCCTCGATGTATACATGCTGGCGTAGGGCCCGGCCAGAAATGGCGGGAATCCCGGCGCGAAGTCGGGTGGCAGCTCTTCCGGCTGACCATAGTTTGCATGAACCGGGATGCCCTCCGGCGTGGCGCAGGTTTCTCCACTGGTTCGCCTTGCCTTGGCGCTTGTCACCGTGAAGGGATCGATGCGCGAAAAGTCGGGTCTCATAGCACTCCGGTTTTATGTTGCAGCGAAAGCAGGTCGGCGAATGCGTCGCATCCTGTATAGATGAAGCGGTCGAGTCCCGATTTGAGCAAAGCTTCAGCGTTTTCAGGTGGTTTGGCTGCCATGACGATGATGGTCTCCTTGCGCAACTCCTGAATTGTCTGGCAGACAATGGCCAGGCTCGTGAGATCGCTCTCGCCGCTCCAGCAGAGCACGACAATGTCGGGTTCGTCATGCAGCAGTATCCGGCAGTTGCAGGTTTTGGGATCGAGTGTTACGGTGGGCAGTACCTCGAAGCCGCCCGTTCTCAGGAAATCTTCGGCAAATGCCGCAATGCGGGAGCTTTTCGTCGCATCTCCGTGCAGCTAGAATGCAGCGCGTGGCGTTACGCCTCCTGCGGAAACGTGCGCCATCATGCGCAGGCGCAGCTGCTCGAAAGCTTCAGCGGTTGTCGCTTCCTTCTGCAGCGATACCAGGAGTCCGGCTGATGGCGGCACCGTGTAACGGTTGATGCCGACCAGCGTCTGGCGGCGGGTGTTGACCGCCTTGCGTCGCGCATCGGAGGCAGGCGTGATTATCCTGGCAATCGAGCCACTTGCCTCGGCAATGCCGAGGCCGCCTTCCGCTTCGATTTTCTGGAAAAGCGACCATGCTTTTCGGCAGAGCATGGTGGTCATGGTATCGATATAATATGAACCCGCAGCCGGATCGACGACGTGGCCGAGGTTCGACTCTTCCCTGAGCAGCAACTGGATGTTGCGTGTTATCCGTTCCGCAAACTCCCGGCTGACCGAACCGGCAGGGTCGAACGCGGCAAGTTGCAGTGTGTCGCACCCGCCGAGAATGGCTGCGAGCGCTTCGGTCGAGAGGCGCAGGATATTGGTATAGGGATCGAGTGTCGAGATGGAGCGCATCGAGGAGCGGACGAAGATACCTGGCTCTGGCATTGCATCCGACGGAACACCGTATGCGGTAAGCAGTTGCGGCCACATGGCGCGGATTGCCCGAAGTTTGGCAAGCTCGGGGAAGTGGCTGGTTCCGGCGGCGAAGACGATCTCGATGCTGGAGGCGGCTTCAGCGGCATCGATACCGTCACTGGTCAGGCGGCTCAGGCAGTCGCTTATGCCCGCCAGCGCGAAAGCCAGCTCCTGCGTGATGGTCGCGCCCGTTTCGTGGAAGCGCACGGTATCGACGGCAATGGTTCGGAATCCCGGACTTTTCATTACTGTTAATGGCCTCGGCAGGTCAGCATCCGGAGCCGAAAGGGCGTCGAAGAGGAGTGCGCCGGAGTTCGGGGCGAATCCGGGCAGCGTCACGAGTGTGTCGAGCAGCACCTCCGGATTGCCGAAGGTACCCGAGAAGTAGAGTGCTGTTTTTTTTATGTCGATTGACAGGAGCACGGTAAGCAGCTGTTCCACTTCGGCGCTCTCCGGGATGCCCTCGAAGCGCAATTCGATGGCATCCGCGCCTCCGGCTATGGCCTCGTCGAGGAGACCCGGATCTTCGAGCAGCCTGCCAACCGCAATCTGCTGACAGATGCGCCAGCCGTTCGATGTCCGCCGGATGGGTACCTCCGGGGCGGGGGAGGCGGTGTGGCGGTTGTACCACGGCTCCATTTCGTTGCCTTCAGGCGTTTTCCAGACGATCTTCGAATAGTCCGCGCCTTTCAGCTCTTCGATCACTTTCGACTTCCAGTGTTCGTAATCGACAGCAGGAAATCCGGAAAACAGAGATGCAGTATCGTTCATCGGTCAGGGTGTTCAGGTGTCTCGATGGAGTGTCCGGTTGTCAATGATTTCTGCGATGCGGCTTTTCAGTTCGAGCGGATGGGCGACCATATCGACGAAGCCTCTGTGTTGCAGCCACCCGGTTGTCTGGAAATCTTTCGAGGTTTTCCGTCCGGTGTACTGCTCGATCACCCGTTTGCCCGAGAATCCGATATTGCCTGCGTTATGCTCGAAAATACGGATACCGCGGGAGCCGAAGCCGATGGCCACGCCGCCAAGCGTCGGATCGGTGACGATGGTGATGACCGGCAGTCCGGACTGTTCGACCAGTGAGAGTGCCAGATGAATCTTGGGAATGCTGACCATCGAGGAGCATCCCTCATGCATTCGGGCGCCTCCGCCGGCAGCCTGTATGATGACCGGTCTGCGCTGATCGATCGCTATCCGGCAGGCCTGCCATATCTTTTCGCCGGTGGACATGCAGAACGAACCTCCGAGGAAGCCGAAACTGGTGGAGCACAGCACAACATCACGGCCTTCGATGGTACCGTTTCCGGTGATGAGCGCCGCGGCCATGCCGTTCTTTTCACGGGCTTCACGGAGCTTGTCTGAGTACTCCGGAAAATTCAGAATATCACGGTCGACGATAAAGCGTGTTTCGGGGTGCTCGGCAAATGAGCCTTCGTCGAGGATCAGGTCAATGTAATCATGCGCGGTGAGCCGGACATAACGATGACCGCAGGTACCGCAGACGAAGTTGTCGGCAAGCAGACGGCTGTAAAGCACCGGGTCGGCAACTTGCTGTCTCTCATCGTTCCGGCACTGCTTGTGGCGGCTGATGAAGAGGTTTCCTTCGGGTTTTGCAATGAATTGCGAGACCCGTTTTTCATAGCCCCGGATATCCTCTTCTGTCGTCATTTCCCACTGACCGATCTTCTGCCAGCGTTCGATCCGTCGTTTCTGAAGGGTTCCATCGGGTTCTTTGCCGAATGCCTCGATCCAGCGGCCAGCAACATCCCTGAACGATTCGAGGGCTTCGCGGGGAAAACGGTGAGCCGGGCCTGCCGGTTCGGGTATGATCTCGTCCACGATGCCGTTTTTCAGACCCTCTTTCGAGGTGATCTGCGAAATTTCGGCGGCCAGGTTCGCCTTGTCTCTTGTTCTGAACAGGATGGAGGAGCAGGCTTCAGGTGAGATGACCAGATAGGTCGCGTATTCCATCGCAAGCACCGTATCGCACCCGGTCAGAGCTATGGCTCCGCCGCTGCACCCGCGGTTGATGATGACCGAGATGGTCGGTATTCCGGCTTCGGCAAGGGCCTGCATACAGCGCCCTATTTTCCAGGCGATGCCGCCAGCTTCCGACTCCTCGGTGGGGTCAGCTCCGGCCGTATCGATCATGGTGATGATGATGCGTTTTTCACGTTCGGCTATGGCGATGGCTTCGATTGCCTTGTCAAAGGCTGCCGGAGTCGGCATACCATGATTCCACCGGACGACCTGTTTCTGATCCTGCATGATTCTGGTCAGTTCGCTGAAGTCAGAGGTTGGGCCGGATTGCTGACCGATGAGCATGACCGGCCAGTCGATGCCGTTATGGCAAAGTTCTGCCCGATGGGTCTGAATCAGACAACTGCCGTGGAGATCGTTGGCGAGGCATTCAGATACATTATCGAAGACGGTCAGGTAATCGAGGTACTTCGGGCGTTCCGGGTGAAAAGAGAGCTGGTATTTTTCATATTCCGACAGGTTTCTGACAACCCTGGCAGAATAGCTGAAGCCCTCTTGCTTCTCGAAAGGCAGGAAGAAGTGTTTCACGGTCAATTGACGGATTGGTGATGAGGCTTTGGTTCCACGAATTCCACAAGAACACGGTTGGTCTGGCGAGGATGAAGAAAGATGATTTTTTTGCCTCCAGCCCCTTCCGACACTTCGCCGAGAGGTGTAAGACCAACGGATGTCACTCTTTCGGCCTCTTTTTCTATTCCGTCAGTCGCCAGGGCGATATGATGCATGCCTTCACCATTTTTCGAGAGGAATTTAGCAATCGGACCGTCATCGCCAAGGGGTTCAAGAAGTTCTATTTTTGTCTGGCCAACCCTGATGAATGCAGCTCGTACCTTTTCAGACGGCACCTCGTGGATGGCGACCGCAGAGCGGTCGCATCCGATGAGGTTGACAAAGGTTTCAATGGCGCTTTCGAGATTTTGTACCGCTATTGCGATATGGTCGATTCTGTCGATCATAGAGTAAGGTTCAGTGGTTTATACTGATGTTTTTGCATAGCCGATGGTTTGCAGCTCGGTTCTGATCTCGTCGAGGATGGCCGGGTCATCGATGGTCGGCGGCAAGGTGTACTCCTCTCCGTTGGCAATCTTGCGCATCGTGCTCCTCAGAATTTTTCCCGAACGGGTTTTCGGCAGGCGTTTGACGATGACAGCCTGCTTGAACGAGGCGACCGGTCCGATGTTTTCGCGCACATATTCGATCACGTGTTTGATGATCAGCTCCGGTGGAGTATCGACCCCCGATTTCAGCACCAGGAATCCGAGAGGCACTTCGCCCTTCAGGTCGTCGTGCACGCCGATGACAGCGCTTTCGGCAACATCGGGGTGCTCGCACAGCTCGGCCTCGATGGCGCCGGTCGAGAGGCGATGGCCGGCGACGTTGATGATATCGTCAGTCCTCGACATGATGTAGATATAGCCATCCTCGTCGATATAGCCTGCGTCGCTGGTCTGGTAGTAGCCGGGGAAGTTCCGCATGTAACTTTCGACAAAACGGTTGTCGGCTCTCCAGAGGGTGCTCATGGTGCCCGGTGGAAGCGGCAGTTTTACGACAATGTCACCCATCGTGCCTCGCGGCAGCTCTTCGAGCGCCTCGTTGACCACCCTGACGTCATAGCCGGGTACGGCTTTCGATGCCGAACCGTACTTGACAGCTCCCGGTTCGATGCCCTGGCAGTTGGCCGCGATGGCCCAGCCGGTCTCGGTCTGCCACCAGTGATCGATCACCGGTACCTGAAGCTGCTTCTCCGCCCAGCGCACCGTGTCGGGATCGGCCCGCTCGCCTGCGAGGAAGAGCGTTCTGAACTTCGAGAAGTTGTAGCGGCGGATGTAATTGCCTTCGGGATCCTCCTTTTTGATTGCCCGGAAGGCGGTCGGCGCGGTGAAAAGCACCGAAACGTCGTGCTCGCTGATGACGCGCCAGAAGGTGCCGGGATCTGGGGTGCCTACCGGCTTGCCTTCGAAGACGATGGTCGTGCAGCCGTGCAGAAGCGGTGCGTAGACAATGTAGGAGTGGCCGACTACCCAGCCGACGTCGCTCGCTGCCCAGAATACCTCACCCGGCTTGACGTTGTAGACGCTCTCCATTGTCCACTGCATCGCCACCATGTGTCCGCCGTTGTCGCGCACGATCCCTTTAGGCTGGCCGGTAGTGCCGGAGGTGTAGAGAATATAGAGCGGATCGGTCGCTTCGACGGGCACGCAATGTGCCGGAGTGACGCCGAGCAGGGCCTGTTTCCAGGTCATGTTGCGCTCCTCGTTCAGCTCGGCCTTGAGCTGCTCGCGCTGGTGGATGATGCAGATTTCCGGCTTGAAGTGGGCAAGCTCGATGGCGAAGTCAAGCAGACGCTTGTAGTCGATGATCTTGCCGTGCTCTATACCACAGGATGCCGAAATGATCACTTTGGGTTTGCAGTCGTCAATACGTACGGCCAGTTCGTGCGAGGCGAAGCCGCCGAAGACCACCGAATGGATCGCACCAAGACGGGCGCAGGCCAGCATGGCCACGAGTGCCTCCGGTATCATCGGCATGTAGATGATGATACGGTCGCCCTTGCGTACTCCGCGAGCCTGGAGAGCACCGGCGAAGAGGGCCACCTTGTCGCGGAACTCGCGGAAGGTGAACTTCTTAATCGTACCGGTCACGGGACTGTCGTAAATGACAGCGGTCTGGTTGCCGCGTCCCTCATCGACATGCCGGTCAAGGGCGTTGTAGCAGGTATTGGTCACCCCTCCGGTGAACCATCGGTAAAAAGGCGGGTTCGAGTCGTCGAGCACTTTGTCCCACCGGGTGTACCAGTGAAGGTTTTCGGCAAGTGCTCCCCAGAACTCTTCCGGGTTTTCGATCGATTGGTGGTGAATGTCGCTGTAGGATGGTGACATGCTGCAAGCCCCCTTGAACTATAAGGTTAATGATTGGTAAGGGAGAGATGGACTGCCGGATGACGGCGTGACGGAGAAACGATGGTGCTGTAAATCCTGCATGTCCTGAAATGGCTGTATGTTGACCTTGTAGTATGGTAACGAAAATAACGGATTGCATCAACGGAAAGATTTTCATCTCCTCATGGCAGGCAAAACGGTTCGTCTGACTGGTGTGCTTCAATCAGACGCAGCTGGTCAAACAGTGCTGTCAGATCCTCCACTGACAGCGCCTCCGCTCTCAGCTTCAGCGTCGCTTCGGGGACGGTGGAGGTATCGTAGTAATCCTTCAGATTGTTCCAGAGTGTTTTTCTTCGCTGATGAAAGGCGCGTCGGACGAAGAGCCGGAAGCCTTCACTATCCTCCACGGGATCGTGCGGTTTCGGCACCATGCGGATGACGGCGCTGTCCACTTCCGGACGCGGTCTGAAGACGGTACGGCCTACCTTGAACAGATATTTCACGTTGCAGAACGCCTGCATCTGCACGGCGAGGATGCCGTACTCCTTCGTGCCGGGCAGGGCGGCGATGCGCTGGGCGACTTCATGCTGCATCATCAGCGTGGCTGAAGAGATCAGATGCCGGTTGTCGAGCAGGCGGAAAAGGATCGGGCTGGTGATGGAGTAGGGGATGTTGCCGAGCACGGCGAGTTTGCCTTCAGCTGCCAGAGGTTCGAGTGGCACTTTCAGGAAGTCGCCTTCGATCAGCTCGATCTGCGGGTGCTCCTCGCGGATGAATTTGACAAGCTCCGGGTCTTTTTCTATGGCAGTGAACGATGGCACCGTTTCGAGAATCGCCGTCGTGAGCGCTCCGAAGCCGGGGCCGATCTCCAGTACCCGGTCGCCTGGCTGAATCCCGGATTCACGGATGATCTTCCTCGGAATGTTCCGGTCGGTGAGGAAGTTTTGGCCTAATTTTTTTTTTGCCGCTATATGCGTATGCTTATATTCAACTTTCGTCATCGGCCTGGGCTCTGGATGTGCAACTCAATATCAGGGACGGGGTTAACCCGGCGGACACTCAGGTACTGCATAACTTTTTTCAAATTTAAGTTATTCTGTCATTAATGGGAGAGAAAAATACCATCGAGGAAACCGTGAAGTATGCTTCCCGGGGCAACAAGGCAACCCGTACCGGCTTTGGCGAGGCGTTGCTTGAAGTCGGTCGCCAGAATCCGGCGGTTGTCGCTCTCTGCGCCGACCTGACCGGGTCGCTCAATATGAATCTCTTTCGTAACGAGTTTCCGGAACGATTCATCCAGACAGGAATTGCCGAGGCGAACATGATCTCCATGGCGGCAGGCCTGGCGACCACCGGCAAGATTCCCGTGGCTTCCAGCTTTGCCGTTTTTGCGACCGGTCGCGTTTTTGATCAGATTCGTCAGTCGATCTGCTATTCGAATCTGAATGTCAAAATCTGCGCCTCACATGCCGGTCTGACGCTTGGTGAAGATGGCGCCACCCATCAGATTCTCGAAGATATCGGTCTGATGCGGAGCCTTCCGAGGATGACCATCGTGGTTCCATGCGATTACAGCGAAACGAAGCGCGCCACCAGGGCAATCCTTGAGCATAAAGGGCCGGTTTACCTCAGGTTCGGTCGTCCGAACGTGCCAGACTTTACAATAGACGAGGATGGATTCGAGTTAGGCAGATCGATCGAACTGCATCCCGGCAAAGATGTGACGGTCATAGCCTGCGGCATCATGGTATGGAAAGCCCTCGAAGCGGCCAGAATCCTTGAAAAAGAGGGCGTTACGGTGCGTGTCATCAACATGCATACCATCAAGCCGATCGACACGCTTGCCATCGTCAGGGCGGCCAACGATACCGGCGCCATTGTGACCGTAGAGGAGCACCAGATGTATACCGGTCTGGGTGAGGCTGTGGCCAATGTCTGCGCAAGGAATATTCCCGTACCGATCGAGATGGTTGCCGTAGAGGATACCTTCGGCGAATCGGGAAAACCTGATGACCTGCTCAGGAAATACAAGCTCACCACCGAGGATATTCTGGAGAAGATTTACCTCGCGCTGCGCAGGAAGAACTGATTGAAAGATCAGTCAGATCGGTCGGATCAGTCCGATCTGACTGATCAATAAAACCGCTTTAAGATTTACAGGAGAAACAGCACGATGGCGATGCCCAATTTAAGTGACATGATGAAGCAGCTCAAAGAGGCTGGCGAAAAGATGCAAGATGTCCAGAAGCAGCTTGAAAAGCTTATTGCTGAAGGAGAGGCTGGTGGCGGCATGGTCAGGGCGAAGGTCAACGGGAGACAGAAGCTGCTTGAACTCACCATCGATCCTGAAATCATGGATGATGTCGATATGGTGCAGGACCTTGTCGTTGCTGCTGTGAACAAGGCCCTCGAATCCTCGTCGCAACTTGCACAGAACGAGATTTCGAAAGCTGCCGGTGGTATGATCAATCCGGCTGATCTGATGAAGCATTTCGGTCAGGGTCAGTAACCCTTTTTTTTATGCGATACAGCTCAGGAGCCGTCGAAGCGCTCATTGAAGAGTTTGCCAAACTGCCCGGCATTGGTCGCAAGACTGCCCAGCGGCTCACCATGCATGTTCTGCAGGAACGTCGCTCAGAGGTCGAGAAACTGGCGGCAGCCCTGATTGACATCAAAGAGAAGGTGATCCGTTGCTCTGTGTGCCAGAACATCACCGATCTTGGTGCCGACCCCTGTCACCTCTGCACCTCCGCCGGGCGTGATCGTACGGTTATCTGTGTTGTGGAATCACCGACCGAGGTGCTCGCCTTCGAGAAGACAGGCCATTACAAGGGACTTTACCATGTGCTTCACGGGGTGATTTCACCGCTCGACGGTGTTGGCCCCGACGATATCAAAGTACGTGAACTGCTCGCACGAATCGGTTCCGGTGCATCGGGTGATGTTCGCGAGGTGGTGCTTGCGCTCAATCCCACCGTGGAGGGCGAAACGACTTCGCTCTATATCAGCAAGCTGCTCAAACCGCTTGGTATCAGCGTGACCCGGATCGCCAGAGGTATTCCGGTCGGCGCCGAACTTGAGTTCATCGATGAAGCGACGCTTTCTCGGGCAATGGAGGGCCGGTCGGCCATCTGAGCCTCTGTGCGTGCGCCAACAGTTATTCAGCCATTCACTCGGAAGTAATGAACGGAGAGAAAAAAAAGGTTCTGATCATCGGCGGCGGTCTTGCTGGTCTTACTGCTGCCAAGAGGCTCGTTGACCGTGGATTCCAGGTAAAGGTTCTTGAAAAGAGGCCCATATTCGGCGGAAAGGTTTCTGCATGGAAGGATGAAGAGGGAGACTGGATCGAGTCTGGTACCCACTGTTTCTTCGGGGCGTACGGAGTGTTGTATGATCTCATGAAAGAGATCGGCACCTATCATTCGGTTCTCTGGAAAGATCATAAGCTCACCTATACGCTTGACGGCGGTAACAGCTTTACCTTCAGCACCTGGGACTTGCCAAGTCCACTGCATCTTCTGCCGGCCATCATCAGAAACGGCTACTTCACGTTCGGAGAGATGGCGGCTTTCTCGAAGTCACTCATTCCGCTTGCGCTTCAGAAGGCAAACTATCCTCCGACACAGGATCATCTGACTTTCGCGCAGTGGGCCGATCAGAAGAAGTTCGGACGCCGCCTGATGGACAAAATGTTCCGTCCCATGGCGCTCGCGCTCAAGTTCATTCCACCTGAAGAGATTTCAGCCAAGATCATCCTCGATGTCACCGAAACCTTTTACCGTATACCCGACTCCTCTTGCATGGGCTTTCTGAAAGGCTCTCCCCAGGAGTACCTGCACCAGCCGCTCATCGATCATTCACAGAAGAAAGGGGCTGTTTTCCAGAACCATTCGCCGGTGGACGAGCTTCTTTTCGACGGAAATCGGATCAGAGGAGTGCAGTTGCGCAACGGAGAGATTCTCGATGCTGACTACTATCTGACCGCCTTGCCGATTCATGATCTTTGCAAGGTGCTGCCATCGTCGCTCAAACAGCACGATCGCTTTTTCGGTAACCTCGACAGGCTCGAGGGGGTGCCGGTTATCTCGGTACAGCTCTGGTATGATCGTGAGATTACGCCGATCGATAACGTGCTCTTCAGTCCGGATGGTGTCATTCCGGTTTTTGCAAATCTGGCGCGCACTACACCCGATTACCGGACTCTGAGGGGAGAGCACTTTGAGGACAGGACCCGCTTTGAGTTCTGTGTCGCTCCGGCAAGGGATTTGATGGGCCTCACCAAAGAGGAGATCATAGCAAGGGTAGACCGGAGTGTACGGGCCAATTTCCCCAAGGAGTCGCAGGGGGCAAAGATTCTGAAATCCACTCTTGTCAGGATACCCCGCTCGGTCTATGCACCTCTTCCCGGTATGGAAGCATATCGTCCGACACAGAAGACACCAGTCAGCAATCTTTTTATCGCGGGCGGCTACTCGCAGCAGCTTTACTACGATTCAATGGGGGGAGCAGTCATGAGTGCCAATCTGGCGATCGATGCGCTGATGAAAGCCGCTTCAGGGAACGGACGGTAGAGAATATTCATAACTGAAGCCCTTACGTAAAAAACGGGACGCTCACAACTGCTTTAACTCGTCATCCCGACGAAAGCCGCTACATCTCGATGCTTATCGTAAAAAACGGGACGCTCACAACTGCTTTAACTCGTCATCCCGACGAAAGCCGCTACATCTCGATGCTCACTGCAATCGGGATCAGAACTGAAGAGTCGATTTCATTAGTGTGCCACCCCCTGGACGGTACCGGCTGGTCGGAGCCGTCCAGGCCTCTTGAACAGGTGATCCATATATCGTCAACCCTCGGAAACTTTTCCACAGAATTGAAAAGTTGTTCTTTTTGTTGTTGAAAATGTTATCTTTGCTGACCTGATTGAATGACCTGCGGGTCAGCACAGGCCCTTGTAGCTCAGTGGATAGAGCAGCAGTTTCCGGAACTGAAGGTCGGCAGTTCGAATCTGTCCAAGGGCGCAAGGTTTAAAAAATTTTCGGGGTGTGGCTCAGCTGGTAGAGTGCTGCGTTCGGGACGCAGAGGTCGTGGGTTCGAGTCCCGCCACCCCGACAGAGAGGCGGTTACAGCAGGAACTGTAGCCGCCTTTTTCTTTTTTTGTTCTGACCGATAATGAGTTTTTTTAGCAATTTTTAAGTTGTAATAAATGACTTTTTTAAGTATCCTTTTCTATATTATACACGTATTGAAGTGGTTGTTGCCGGCGATCCTCGCAGATCGTCAACGCTTACACCCCCTGAATGCAGTTTTTTAACGGAGAAGTAAATCAAGTCCAGACAGCCGTAAGGCATGGCTGCTTTTTTTTGTGTCTGGATATTCACGATTGTTAACACCGTTGATGATGTGCCTTTAAAGAAAAGGCAGGGATGGTAAGAAAGGGGACATAAATGAAAGAAGGTTGAATGTTTGGCCGGAAAGAAAAACACAACAGACAACAAAGCCACAATGGAGGCAAGATTATGAAGCGTATTGTAATTCAAGCCATTTCGGCATGTTGCGGTCTGGCCGGACTGGTGATGTTGTCCGGTTGCGCAACGGTGCAGCCCTGGGAAAAACAGAACCTGGCAAAACCGGAAATGACCTTTGAAGGCGACAAGCTCGATATAGGCTACACCGAGCATATCTACAGCAGCAAGGAGGCCTCCTCCGGCGGAGCCGGCGTGGGTGGTGGTGGTTGCGGCTGCAATTAAGGATAACCCTCAAATCATCAGGATACCGCTATGAAAAAAGTTTCTCCAGTGAAAAACACCAGGGTTATCGGTGCCGCTCTGACGGCAGCGGCCATGTTTTTGCCCTCCTCCCGTCCGGCAATGGCCGATGCCGCTCCTGAAAAAGGCATCGTCGCTTTCAAGTACCTCAACTACAAAGACAGCCAGCCTGAGATCGACAGAATGGATATAAACGCCTATACGCTCAGGGTTATGACACCTGTCGCCGGAAAGTGGGCGATTGACGTTACAGGTACGCTCGATTCGATCACTGGTGCCTCTCCACATTATCATACCCATTTCGATACGACTACCAGTGCCAGCGGCCCTGCAGGGTGCCTCAAGCCCGATACCCGCCGGTCAGTTGATCTGTCGGTAACGCGCTATTTTCCGACTGCAAGTGTGACCGGTGGTACAAGCTATTCCGAGGAATCGGATTACATCTCACGGAACGTCTCGTTGCAGGGAAGCATTTCCAATGCGAGCAAGAATACGACAGTGACATTGGGCGGCAGCGCAACAACAGATTCGATCTATCCCAACAATCTGGAAGAGTCTTTTCGAAAAAAAACCTATGTGGCGTTTATTGGTGTGACCCAGGTGATGTCGAAAAACGACATCGTTCAGGTGAATCTCAGCCGCTCACTGGGGGAGGGTTATTTCAGCGATCCTTACAAGACTCTTGACGAAAGGCCGAAACATCGTAATTATGGCACGCTAATGGGGCGCTGGAACCACTATTTCGATTCAAGTGAAGGGGTTCTGAAACTTTCCTACCGTTATTACGACGATACCTACGGCATCAATTCCCATACACTCAGTGCGGAGTATGTCCAGCCGTTGCCGATGGGATTCACGATTATGCCTTCAATAAGATATTACAGCCAGAATGCGGCAAAATTTTATGTGCCGGTAGGCGACATCGAGGCTGACGATCCGACCGATCCGGCCTCCAGCGTTCCTGTCGATGCTGTTATTTATTCATTAGACCAGCGGCTTTCGGCATTCGGTGCCGTAACCCTCGGCCTGAAAGTATCGAGGAAGTTTGCCAACGACTGGCTTGTCGATGTGAGGTACGATCATTATATGCAGCGTTATGATTGGGGAATCAGCGGCAAAGGAGATGCTCACCTTGATGAATTCAATGCCGGTTTCTTGCAGATCGGTCTGTCAAAGGAATTCTGACACTCATCTGGAGGCGATGGTTCGATGCCGGTGTGCAACCTGAAGGAAGTGATGTGTATTGCTCGGACAAAAAAACTGCAAAAAAAGTAATCGCCAGGCAGTGTCATCAGGTTGACACCCTGGCGGATTGATCCATGCATTTTTTTGGTAAACAATACCGTATGAATTTTTCAGCTTTTTACCTGGCCTGGAGTGACAGGTTATTTATCTATGATAATTAATGCCGTTAATTGCCGGATCAATAGCGATGAAGGTAAAATGGAGCGTTTTTTTTCAGTTTGATGCTACGATTTAAGATTGAACTAACGTTGTTCGTCTGAAAAAATTATACAGAAGTATCAGGATCATTTGACTTATGGTGATAAGAACGTCATGATAGAACGACAGCTCATGCTTTCGTTGTTTTCTGCCAGGTGTCACTCATGGCCGGAGAAGCGTTTCGACCGGTTAATGGTTAACCTGTCCTTTTAGAAAGTTCTTCCGGTTTTGAGACTCTTCGATCAATTTTCGAATGCAGGGTTTAAAATATCAGAGCTGCCAGGGATATTCTGGCAGCTACCGATTCATCACGAGGCTGAAGCGTGCTCGCGAACAAGCCTTTGGTTTGTGTTTGTTTATTAACAATTGTTTAAGCGTTCCTTAACACTTCCCATCACGGAGAAATCTACTATGGCGACTTATAACAAAACCGGTACTGCAGGAAATGACGCATGGAGTTTTGCCAATGTCGGTGGCCAGCCGTCCAACAATAACATTTACAATCTGAACGGAGCGGCAGGCACAGATTCTTTTCGTTTCGATGATGGACTGACAAGCACCAAATATATCGGAAAGTTTCTGAGCACGAATTTTACAATTGGTGCTGCAGTCGGCGGCGTGATCACGGTGACAGGTGCAAGTACGGGTAGTACCAATCTGACGTTCAATCTGACCAGTGTAGAAACACTGATTTTCGACGACAAAACCGTGACACTGACCTACAGTCAGCCGAACCTCTATCCTCCGGTGTTCACCTCAGGTGGTACGGGAACGGTAGCGGAGAATGCGGCGACGAGTACGGTGATCTATACGGCGATTGCCACTGATGCCGATGGCACTACACCGACTTATTCTCTCAGCGGTACTGATGCGTCGCTGTTGAACATCAATTCGACAAGCGGACAGGTGACACTGAAATCCTCTGCAGACTACGAGACGAAAACGAGTTACAGCTTCAACGTCATAGCCAGCGATGGTACCAAAACGGCGACCAAAGCGGTAGTGGTGAGCGTGACGAATCTGAACGACAACGCCCCGGTGTTCACCTCAGGCGCCACGGGAACGGTAGCTGAGAATGCGGCGACGAGCACGGTGATCTACACGGCAACCGCAACTGATGCAGACAACCTCGGAGCGCTGGTATACTCTCTTTCAGGTACTGATGCGTCGCTGTTGAACATCGATGCGGCAACTGGAGCTGTAACGCTGAAGACCTCTGCCAATTACGAAACGAAAACAAGTTACAGCTTTAACGTAGTAGCCAGCGATGGTACCAACACGGCGACCAAAGCGGTAGTGGTGAGCGTGACGAATCTGAACGACAATGCCCCGGTGTTCACCTCAGGCGCGACCGGCACGGTAGCGGAGAATGCGGCGACGAGCACGGTGATCTATACGGCGACGGCCACGGATGCGGACAATCTCGGAGCGCTGGTCTACTCTCTTTCCGGCACGGATGCCTCGCTTCTGAACATCAACGCTTCGACGGGTGCGGTGACGCTGAAGAGTTCTGCTGACTACGAGACGAAAACGAGCTATAGCTTCAACGTCATAGCCAGCGATGGTACCAACACGGCGACCAAAGCGGTAGTGGTGAGCGTGACAAACCTGAATGACAACGCGCCGGTGTTCACGTCGGGCACGACGGGTACGGTAGCTGAAAATGCGGCGACGAGCACGGTGATTTATACGGCGGCAGCAACTGATGCGGACAATCTCGTAGCGTTGAGCTACTCGCTTTCCGGCACGGATGCCTCGCTCCTGAACATCAGCGCTTCGACGGGTGCGGTGACGCTGAAAAGTTCGGCGAACTACGAGACGAAGACGAGCTACAGTTTTAATGTCATAGCCAGTGATGGTACCCTGACCAGTACTCAGCCGGTAGTGGTATCGGTGACGAATCTGAATGATAACGCTCCGGTGTTCACATCGGGCACGACGGGCACGGTAGCTGAAAATGCCGCACTAAGCACGGTGATTTACACAGCGACGGCGACGGATGCGGACAATCTCGGAGCGTTGAGCTACTCGCTTTCCGGCACGGATGCGTCGCTTCTGAACCTCAACAGTTCGACGGGCGCAGTAACGCTGAAAAGTTCTGCGGATTACGAAACGAAGGCGAGTTACAGCTTTACGGTAACGGCAAGTGACGGTGCCAATACCACCAGTCAGGCTGTTGTGGTGAGCGTGACGAACCTGAACGACAACGTACCGGTCTTCACCTCGGGCGGTACAGGTTCGGTAGCGGAGAACGCGGCGACGAGTACGGTGATCTATACGGCTGTTGCCACCGATGCTGATAATCTGGGAGCGCTCGCCTATTCACTAAGCGGCACCGATGCATCGCTGTTGAATATTAACGCAACAACTGGCGCTGTGACCCTGAAAAGTTCTGCGGATTACGAACTCAGAACGAGCTACAGCTTCAATGTGGTAGCCAGCGATGGTGCCAACACTGTGACCAGGGCTGTTGTGGTGAGCGTGACGAATGTGAACGACAATACCCCCGTGTTTACTTCGGGTGGATCCGGGATGGTGGTCACCCAATCACCTGCCGGCACACTGGTCTATACGGCTGTTGCCACCGATGCCGATAATCTGGGAGCACTCGCCTATTCGCTCAGCGGTACCGATGCATCGCTTCTGAACATCAACAGCACAACGGGTGCTGTCACCCTGAAAAATACCGCCGATTTTGCAACGAAGCCGAGTTACAGTTTCAATGTGGTGGCAAGTGATGGTACCAACACGACAAGCAAGGCGGTTCTTGTCACTGTCCAGACTGTCAACAATTATGCGCCGGTGTTCACCTCGGGCGGTACGGGTACGGTGGCGGAGAATGCCGCGACGAGCACGGTGATCTACACGGCGGTTGCTACTGATGCGGACGGTAACACACTGACCTATTCGCTCAGTGGAGCGGATGCATCGCTCCTGAACATCAATGCAATGACCGGAGCGGTAACCCTGAAATCTTCTGCGGATTACGAGACGAAGACGAGCTACAGTTTCAATGTGGTTGCAAGTGATGGTGTTCCAGCTCATGACGTGACCAAAGCGGTGGTGGTGAGTGTGACGAACCTGAACGACAATGCGCCGGTGTTCACTTCGGGCGGTACGGGTACGGTGGCGGAGAATGCCGCAACAAGCACGGTGATCTACACGGCGGTTGCAACCGATGCGGATAATCTGGGTGCGCTGACCTATTCGCTCAGTGGAGCGGATGCGTCACTGCTGAACATCAATGCTACGAGCGGAGCGGTAACCCTGAAATCCTCTGCGGACTATGAGACGAAAACGAGCTACAGCTTCAATGTCGTTGCCGGCGATGGCACCAACAATACGAGCAAGGCGGTGGTGGTGAGCGTGACGAACCTGAACGACAATGCCCCGGTGTTCAGTTCCGGCAGTACAGGTACGGTAATAAACAACTCACCATCAGGTACGGTTATCTATAATGCAGTAGCCAATGATGCAGACAATCAGGGTGCGCTGACCTATTCGCTCAGTGGAGCGGATGCGTCACTGTTGAACATCGATGCAACGACGGGAGCAGTATCGCTGAAGAGCCCGGCGAACGATACGATAAAGCCTAGCTACAACTTCAACGTGGTAGCTAGCGATGGTACTTTCGTTACGAACAAAGCGGTTATAGTCACTGTCCAGACTGTCAACAATTATGCGCCGGTATTTACTTCGGGCGGTACGGGTTCGGTAGCGGAGAATGCTGCAACGAGCACGGTGATCTACACGGCGGTTGCGACTGATGCGGATTTAAATTCTGTCACTTATTCGCTCAGTGGAACGGATGCGTCACTGCTGAACATCGATGCAGCAACCGGAGCGGTGACGCTGAAAACAGCTGCGAACTACGAGACGAAAACGAGTTACAGCTTCAATGTAGTTGCCAGCGATAGCCTGCCGGCTCATGATGTTACCAGGTCGGTGGTGGTGAGTGTGACGAACCTGAACGACAATGCCCCGGTGTTCACGTCGGGCGGTACGGGTACGGTGGCGGAGAATGCCACACTAAGCACGGTGATCTACACGGCGGTTGCAACCGATGCGGATAATCTGGGTGCGCTGACTTACTCGCTCAGTGGAGCGGATGCATCGCTGTTGAACATCAATGCTACGACCGGAGCGGTGACGCTGAAATCCTCTGCGGATTACGAGACGAAGACGAGCTACAGTTTCAATGTGGTTGCCAGCGACGGTACCAACAATACGAGTAAGGCGGTGGTGGTGAGCGTGACGAACCTGAACGACAATGCGCCGGTGTTCACTTCGGGCGGTACGGGTACGGTGGCGGAGAATGCCGCAACAAGCACGGTGATCTACACGGCGGTTGCAACCGATGCGGATAATCTGGGTGCGCTGACCTATTCGCTCAGTGGAGCGGATGCGTCACTGCTGAACATCAATGCTACGAGCGGAGCGGTAACCCTGAAATCCTCTGCGGACTATGAGACGAAAACGAGCTACAGCTTCAATGTCGTTGCCGGCGATGGCACCAACAATACGAGCAAGGCGGTGGTGGTGAGCGTGACGAACCTGAACGACAATGCCCCGGTGTTCAGTTCCGGCAGTACAGGTACGGTAATAAACAACTCACCATCAGGTACGGTTATCTATAATGCAGTAGCCAATGATGCAGACAATCAGGGTGCGCTGACCTATTCGCTCAGTGGAGCGGATGCGTCACTGTTGAACATCGATGCAACGACGGGAGCAGTATCGCTGAAGAGCCCGGCGAACGATACGATAAAGCCTAGCTACAACTTCAACGTGGTAGCTAGCGATGGTACTTTCGTTACGAACAAAGCGGTTATAGTCACTGTCCAGACTGTCAACAATTATGCGCCGGTATTTACTTCGGGCGGTACGGGTTCGGTAGCGGAGAATGCTGCAACGAGCACGGTGATCTACACGGCGGTTGCGACTGATGCGGATTTAAATTCTGTCACTTATTCGCTCAGTGGAACGGATGCGTCACTGCTGAACATCGATGCAGCAACCGGAGCGGTGACGCTGAAAACAGCTGCGAACTACGAGACGAAAACGAGTTACAGCTTCAATGTAGTTGCCAGCGATAGCCTGCCGGCTCATGATGTTACCAGGTCGGTGGTGGTGAGTGTGACGAACCTGAACGACAACTCGCCGGTGTTCACGTCGGGCGGTACGGGTACGGTGGCGGAGAATGCCACACTAAGCACGGTGATCTACACGGCGGTTGCAACCGATGCGGATAATCTGGGTGCGCTGACCTATTCGCTCAGTGGAGCGGATGCATCGCTGTTGAACATCAATGCTACGACCGGAGCGGTAACCCTGAAAAGTTCTGCGGATTACGAGACGAAGACGAGCTACAGTTTCAATGTGGTTGCCAGCGACGGTACCAACAATACGAGCAAAGCGGTGGTGGTGAGTGTGACGAACCTGAACGACAACTCGCCAGTGTTCAGCTCGGGCGGTACGGGTACGGTGGCGGAGAATGCCGCAACAAGCATGGTGATCTACACGGCGGTTGCGACCGATGCGGATAATCTGGGTGCGCTGACCTATTCGCTCAGTGGAGCGGATGCGTCACTGTTGAACATCAATGCTACGACCGGAGCGGTGACGCTGAAGTCGTCAGCCGATTACGAAGTTAAATCAAGCTACAGCTTCAACGTGGTGGCAAGTGATGGTACCAGCAATACAACCAGAACGGTGCTGGTCGGGGTGACGAATGTGAACGAGCCTCCCGTCAGCAGCAATGACAGTGCAGCTACACATGATACCGTGGCGAGGCTTCTCGGTATTGACGATTTTGGTGTCTACAGCGATCCTGAAAATAGTCCGGTCAGCTCGATAAAAATCGTATCCCTGCCCTCTTCTTCCAGTGGTGTGCTTCAACTTTTCAATGGATCATCATGGAATTCCGTAACAAACGGGCAGGTTATCATGTCGTCAGAAATCGCCGCAGGCAATGTCCGTTTCGTACCTGTCGTCGGAATGACTTCGGCCAGCATCGGTTTTCTGGTGAATGACGGATCGCTTTACAGTAGCTCGGTGTCGCCCTATACTCTTACGGTATATGCCGAACAGGTTCAGACGGTTTCCCCAGGAACAGTTCAGACGATAGATACTACCGGTATCACGGTCACCGTGCCGGCGGCTCTGACTCTGTTCTCTGATTCACTTCCGACGAACAGTCTCGATCTGCATGATAGAATTGCTGCATTTGCAGATCAGCTGGTCACCGATACGACGGGTCATGATAATGTACATACAGCGATCGATACCTTTGTTTCCAGGCTTTCTGATCCGTCATCGGTCAATGTACGGGAATTCGAATTGCAGGCAGATGCGTCGTTCAATACGGCCAATCCAATCAACATCGATGGGCGTGTAGCCGGGCATGAGGCTCTGGTCATCGATGCAAGTCATCTGCCTGCGGGTACGGTTATCAATCTCAACAATGTTGAATTCGCTGTTATCATAGGGCCAGCGCATCTTGGGGGCGGATCGGGCAGCAATATCATCGTTGGAGACAGAGCCAGTCAGTATATCGTACTTGGTCCGGGTGACGATGTGCTCGATGGAGGAGCTGGTGACGATACAATTGGCTCTCTCGCTGGCAACGATACTTTCATCGGTGGTGATGGGGTCGATACCGCATTGTTTAATAGTGCTTTCAATCATTACAGCATCACTTATGATGAGGCGGCCGATACTTATACCGTTGTCGATACCATCGGGAGTGACGGTACCGATACGGTGACCGGTTTCGAGCATTTCCAGTTTGCGGATGTCACCAAATCAGCGACTGACCCTACCTTGCTGGATACGACCGCGCCGACGGTGACCAGCTTTACTCCGTCAAATGGCTCAACCGGCGCAGGGGTATCGGATACTATCGTGCTGAAATTCAGTGAGGCGGTACATCTCGGAACCGGACTTATCGAAATCCACAGTGGTTCGGCGACCGGAGCGCTTGTCGAGAGCTTTAACGCGGCGAGCAGCACGCATCTGACGGTGAGCGGAGACACGCTGACCATTGATCCGACAAACAATTTCGCCAACAGCACTGATTATTATGTGACTTTTGCCGACGGCAGCATCCAGGATTATGCCAGCAACCACTACACTGCGGCGAGCGCCTATCATTTCTCGACAGTGGCAGCGGCAGTTTCAGCAACAGGGGGCTCATCTTCCGGTGGCGGCGGTGGAGCTGTGATTGCAGGAGCAGCCGCTCTCGGTATCCTTGCCTGGCTGATATTGTGAACATATTCCACCAACTGGTGCCGCAGGATGAACTGAACATCCTGCGGTGCTTGCTGCATGAAACGATACGGCCTTCTCACGGTCATCCTCTTCTGACATTCAATCCTCTTTCATGCTGATTTCCGTGCTTCGTTTCAAATGCTGCAAGCACAGGCTTCACTATTGACGGCTCACCGGAGCGAATCATTGACGGATTATTGGGAAATTCCGCTAGAAATGATATACTTCAAATGACTTTCGGCTGACACCTACCCCACTGCACCGATGTATGTCGAAGTCACCCTGATCATATTCGTTCCCTGATCAATGTGATCATACGATCGCGGACCGGAAAGCCTGCCACGGATGCAAGGCGTCAATCCATCTTTTTTCCCGGATATCTTCTGTGCAACCCCTGACTGTCAGAAGCCATGCCTCATATCACTCCAGCCTCATTTGCCATCAACGAGGACGACGCGTATCTCTATTCTTTATCAGAATTTAACGACAGATACGGTGACCCGGAAGGGGACTCATTACTTTCGATCCGGATCATCTCGGTTCCGCTCTTCGGCTCTCTGCTTCTGGGTGACGCACCATTGTCGCCGGGTTGTGTGGTGAGCCTGACTGAGATTTCTGCGGGACTTTTACGATACATGCCGCCTGCCAATGCAAACGGTACAGGGATCGACAGTTTCAATTTCGCTGCGGTCGATCTGACGGGTCAGGAAGATCCGACGCATTCAACCTTCAGTTTCGATGTGACAGCTGTCAATGATGCACCGACTTTCAGGATCGGTGATGGAAGAGTCAGCACACCGACAGATCAGGATACTGATGATGTGGCAGAGAGTGTCAGGGTTCTTGCAGACGGCAGTATCGTGCTGGCCGGTTCAACGGTGCCCGCTGATGGCGTGAGCCGTTTCGCACTGGTTCGATATGACCCTGACGGCCGCCTCGATGCGACTTTCGGTCATGAAGGCAGGGTGATGACAGCGATCGGACTGGTGCGTGACACTGCATCCGGCATGGCAATGCAGGCCGATGGAAAGATCGTGGTGGCCGGGTACATGGTCAAGAGTCCAATGGACAGCGATTTTGCCGTTATCCGGCATAACGGCGACGGCAGCCTCGATACAAGCTTCAGCGGTGATGGAAAGGTGACGAGCTCGATGGGTTCGCGAAGTGATTCTGCTTCCAGCGTTGCGGTCCAACCAGACGGGAAGATTATCATTTCAGGATATACGGTTACAAACGATGACGGAACGGACAGCGATTTTGCCGTGGCGCGATACCAGAGCGATGGTTCACTCGACAAGAGCTTCAGCAGTGACGGCAAGACGACGACATCGCTCGGCACCATGGTGGCAGAGGCTTACGGGATGGCGTTGCAGTCTGACGGCAAGATTCTTGTCGTTGGTTTTGCCACACAGACTGCGATGGACAGTGACTTTGCATTAGTGCGTTATGATACCGGAGGTACGCTTGACAAAAGCTTCAGCGGAGATGGCAAACTGACTACCTCGGTGGGTTTTTTGCAGGACGTTGCCCGCAGTGTGGCGGTACAGGCCGATGGGAAAATCGTCATCGGAGGGTACTCGTTCTTGAGTGAGGGCAACAGCGATTTCGCGCTGGTGCGCTGCAATGAGGATGGCTCTCTCGATACAGGTTTCGATGGTGACGGCATGGTTACAACGCCAGTGGGGAGTTCGGCTGACAGGGCTTACCGTCTTGTGGTGCAAGGTGATGGCAGGATTCTGGCAGGAGGATATGCCTGGAATGGCAGTGACTGGGATATCGCGCTGGTCAGGTACAATAGTGACGGCACTCCCGATGCGACCTTTGACGGTGACGGGATGGTAATCACCCCGGCTGGCATCGTCAATCCCGACAGTCTCGATATGGTTCTGCAGCCGGATGGCAGGATCGTTGTGGCGTCTTCCATCTGGAATGGCCGTGACAACGATTTCATGCTTGCGCGTTACAATCCCGATGGCACGTCTGACCGGAGTTTCGATCCGGTTGATACCCTTGGGGGTACGGTATCATATGTTGAAGGGAGTGGTCCCGGAGTTTTCGGCACACCGGTGGTGCTCGATGCCGATGTGCAGATATTCGACGTCGAGCTTGATGCGGCAGGCAGTTACGAGGGGGCAGCTCTCTCTCTTTTCCGCTTGGACGGGGCAAATCCGGACGACCGTTTTTCAGCCACAGGCACGATGGGAGCGCTGTCAGAGGGTTCTGCACTGACTATCGCAGGCACGGCGATCGGCATGGTCACGACCAACAGCGGGGGCTTGTTGCGGCTCGATTTCGGGGCTGCCGCAAGCGCCGAAAAGGTAAGCATGGCCATGCAAAGCATCGCTTATGCCAACGATTCGGATACTCCTGAGGTGGAGGTGACCATCAAGTGGATTTTCAGCGATGGCGATGTTCTTTCTCCTCAGAGCGCGATTGGAACGACGCAGGTTACGATCACCCCCATGGAGGAGGAGAGCTATGACTGTACTCTCGATGTCAGCTGCTGGCAGAATGAGGCAGGACTTGAGGGTGTGACGGCTGTCATGACAGAAAACACTACCCTGGCCGAGACCGTCTCGACGGAACAGCACGGTGGTAACTACGGCTTCGGGACTCTCGAAAAGGGGAACTACACGCTGACAGCCGAAAAGGCCGGTTCGGGAAACGAAGGGGGCGCGGTCACGGTCGATGATGCGATCGATGCGGCAGGGCTTGCGGTGGGCAATGGCGGGGGCGAATCTCCGTACCGGTACCTCGCCGCTGACCTCGACCGGGATGGCATGGTCGGGTTTCGCGATGCGCTCGGCATCCTGAAGATGGCGCTGGGCCGTGACGACGCGCCGGAGCCGGAGCGGGTGATCGTACCCGCGAGCACCGGGGATGAGCCGATGTCGAACGACAAGGTGAACTGGCCTGATGCGTCCATTCCGGTGATACTGAATCAGGATACGGAGATCGATCTCGTTGGGGTGCTGCTCGGTGACGTCAACGGAAGCTGGGGGAATTGACAGTTGACAGTTGATAATTATTGAATAAAAAAGGGGACGACATTCACTCTTTACACTTGGAAAGTCGGACGTTATAAAAGTACCGTTATGAATAAAAAAGGGGACGACATTCACTCTTTACACTTGAAAAGTCGGACGTTATAAAAGTACCGTTATAGGCTTGATGCGGATATCCCACCAACGCAGGTGAGATGAACGATCCAAGCGTTTTTCAAGGTCAGCTTTTTCTTTTTTGGAAAGTGTTACGCCTTTTTC
>Ga0233421_10000045_pt1 | contig 63242 bp, 56 predicted proteins | sample Watercolumn_Mata_3_FD_182725 | JGI IMG/M metagenome (GOLD analysis project Ga0233421, IMG submission 182725) | Freshwater microbial communities from Lake Matano, South Sulawesi, Indonesia - Watercolumn_Matano_2014_107_MG | ecosystem: Environmental > Aquatic > Freshwater > Lake | place... | reverse complement strand
CTTCGTCCTCTACGTGGCGAGGAACGAGGACAGCTACTTGTCCGGTTCCTTGCCGGACAACGAGGACCGCTCCTTCCCGGACTCGCTGCTGAGTTCCCGTCCACATTCCCCTCCGAGTTCCTTCCCGGGTTCCTCGCCAGGCAACCTCGCGGGCAACTTGCCGAACTTCCAGGAGAGGAACAAGGAAAGCGGCAATCTACGCCGCGGCCGGGTTCAAGCAGTGGTGGACGCTGCCGGCTGCGGCTGCCGCCCGTAGCCCATCAGCCGGAACAGCGCGCCGAACAAGACCAGCGCGACTACCGGCAGGACTTCGTAGTAGACCCGCATCTCGTCCACGTTGCCGAAGAGCCACGTGAGCACGAAGACCGGAAACACAATCCAGCAGGCGTCCTGCAGGAAGCGCGGAGCGCGTCTGAGCGCGAAGAGAGATGCTACGAATCCGAGAACGTACAGCACGTTGAAGCCCATCGGCAGGACCAGCCAGCCCGTCACCGGGCGGAACAGAGACCAGTTGCCCGGAACGGCAAGGACCTGGGCGTTGCGCATCAGATGAACGGCGATTGCCTCGCCGGGGTTATTCCTGAAGTACCACAGCAGCAGACCTCGCACAGCCAGCCAGAACCCCACCTGCAGCCCGATGCCCATTGCCAGTTGCCTGCGCTTGAGCTTGCGCGCCTCCGAGATGGCCCACACCAGGGTCAGCAGCAGTGCGGTCTCCTTGTTGAGCACGCAGGCCGCAAACACGAGCAGGTAGAGCCCGGACCTGCGTGCAGCGACCAGCGCGAGTCCGAGCGTGAACAACGCCAATGCCGGCAGGTCGTAGAGCATGCTCCCATACCCGTACAACCCAGGCAAGGCAAACAACACGACGGCCGGAATGGCATCCTGGGCCGGAGCAGGCAGGCTGAGCGTCAGGCGCGCAAGCCACCACAAGGCGAACGCAAACCCGATGGCGGACAGCAGCAGGAAGTTCTTGGCGACGGTGAACTCGAACGGATACTGGTACAGCCACAGAGGTCTGCCGTCGCTGGTCAGATCGCGCCGCACGCTGCCCTCTGTCTCCGACCTCACGCCCGACGGCGTAACCGCCACTGCCGCCCGGATCAGCCAGGGCACAAGCACCCGGGTCACATACGGCTGAGGCGCGCGGCCATAGACCATGTCGCCGAAGAAGTCCTCTCCCCCCAGCCACGGCTTGACGCTGGCCAGACCGGGGTAGCGTATGAACTCGGAAACAGTGAAACTGGCTACGGTCGAGTACAGCAACAGGAGAACTGCCACCCGGACAAGAGCCGGCCTGCGACCCGTAGCGACGGCCGAGGATGACGAATTCACGCCCCGTAGGATAGTGCCCTGTGGGCCGGAGTCAAACAGACACGCCGCTCTCTCCCTCTTCTCTCTGGCGCAGCGCAAGAGGTGAGTCAGCGACCGCACTCGGCAGTGACCAGCTGAGAAGAGACCACCCGCGCACGCACGGGCGACTCACCGCGCGACGCAGCGCTTGACAAGCGGAATCCTGCCGGTAAAAAGGTGGTAGGAGAAACCGAGAATGGCTAATCGCGAACTGATGTGTCTCGAATGCGGCCACACCTTTGAGGTCTACTCCGACGACGACGACGGAGAACTCGAAGCCGAATGCCCGGTCTGTGGCAGCGTCGATACGACTCGCACGTACGACGAGGACACCGAGGTCGACGAGGAACACCTGAAAGAGAACCCGGATTCAGACGATTCGGACGACCTGAAGATCAATCTCGACGACGAGTAGACTCCGCGGAGTAATCCCGAGCACAAGGAACTGGCCCGAGTCCGGAGCGGATGGCTGCCGACGCGCTACTGGCGCGGACGCTGCCTTGTCCGACCGCGCCGCCTGGCTGGCGCCTTCGCCTGCCTCTTGCGTCCAGCGCCTGGCCTGAAATCCTTCGCCTGCTGCCAGACCGCTTCCATCTCTTCAAGGCATGCCCTGTCCATCTGCCTGCCCCGGGCCGCAAAGTGCTCTTCGACCAACCGGAAGCGCTCCCGGAACTTGGCGTTGGCATCCTTGAGCGTACCCTCGGCATCGACATCGAGATGCCGTGCCAGGTTCACCAGCGCGAAGAGCAGGTCGCCAAGCTCCTCCCGAACCCGGGCGCGGCTCTTGCGGCCGCGAGCCAGTTCCTGCCGCAGCTCGCCTATCTCCTCCTCGACCTTGTCGAGTACCTGCGCCGGCAGGTCCCAGTCGAAACCGACACGTCGGCAACGCTCCTGAACCAGCTGCGCCTGGCGCAACGCAGGCAGGGAGACCGGTATGCTTGAGAGGAGACCGCCGCCCCGCTTGTGTCTCTGCTTTATCTTCTCCCAGTTGGCCAGCACATCGTGCGCTCCCCGCACCTTGACCGTGCCATAGATGTGCGGGTGACGCTGCTTGAGCTTGGTCACGACGCCCTTGAGCGAATCCTGCAGGGCGACGCCCAACTCCTGCTCTGCGACTTCCGCGAGGAACAGACCCAGAAAGAAGTAGTCACCCAATTCTTCGGTGACGGCAGCCTTGTCACGCTGCCGCAGCGCCTCATCCAGTTCGTAGGTTTCGTTGAGGAGCATTGGCCGCGTAGAGGCCAGAGTCTGTTTTCTGTCCCAGGGGCAACGGCGCCGCAGCAGTCGGACGACTCTCAGCAGATCCGAAAACACGCCCGAGTCTATAGGACGGGATTCGTGGATGCAAGGAATCGAGGATTCGAATACCCGACCTCCGGCACCGGAATCCTGGACCCCTGGATTCCTCGACCCCTTTCCTCTCCTCTCTCCTTGACTTTTCCACGCCCGCCGCTACCTTATACCCTGATGTTAGCGGCCCGAGCGCCGAAGACACCGGAACACAATCGCATCCGCCTTCTGTTGCCGCCCTCGACTGCCGGCCGCACAAGCTTCAAGGAGACAACTGCATGAAATCTGACCTGCTGGCGAGGAACGACCCGGAAGTGTTCGATGCAATCAGCAAGGAGACGAACCGCGAGCACAACAACCTCGAGCTCATCGCCTCGGAGAACTTCTGCTCCGAGGCGGTGCTTGCGGCGCTCGGCTCGGTCCTGACCAACAAGTACGCCGAAGGCTACCCGGGCAAACGCTACTATGGAGGCTGCAAGTGGGTTGACGTGGCCGAGAACCTGGCCATTGCTCGCGTCAAGCAGCTCTTCGGCTGCGATCACGCCAACGTCCAACCCCATTCCGGCACCTCGGCCAATATCGCCGCGTACCTGACCCTGGCCAAGCCGGGCGACACCATCCTCGGCCTCAACCTCAGCCACGGCGGGCACCTGTCGCACGGCCACCCGCTCAACTTCTCGGGCCGCTACCTCAAGGTAATCCCGTACATGGTCGACAAACAGACCGAGACACTCGACTACGCTGCCATCCGCGCCCTGGCGCTGGAACACAAGCCGCGCGTCATCGTGTCCGGCGCATCCGCCTACCCGCGGACAATTGACTTCAGCAGATTCCAGGAGATTGCCGACGAAGTCGGAGCTGCCCAGCTGGCCGACATTGCCCATATCGCTGGTCTGGTTGTTGCGGGCCTCCATCCGTCACCGGTGCCCTATGCCGACATCGTCACGAGCACCACGCACAAGACTCTGCGCGGCCCGCGCGGCGCCATCATCATGGGCAAGCAGAAGTACGCTGAGGACATCGACAAGATGGTCTTCCCCGGCACCCAGGGCGGCCCGCTGGAACACTGCATCGCGGCCAAGGCGGTGGCCTTCAAGGAAGCCCTCTCCGACGATTTCAAGGCCTACCAGAGACAGGTGCTCGCCAACGCCAAGGCGCTGGCCGAGGCGATGACCGCCTGCGGCTTCCGCATCGTCTCCGGCGGCACCGACAACCACCTGATGATGGTAGACCTGCGCCCGAAACAGATAACGGGCCGGGACGCCGAGCGGGTGCTGGGCAAAGTGCGCGTGACCGTGAACCGCAACACAATCCCCTACGACCCGGAGAAACCGTTCATCGCCTCGGGTATTCGTCTCGGCACTCCCGCGCTCACGACCCGAGGCATGAAGGAACCGGAGATGAAGGCGATCGCCGGTATTATCGACCGCGCCGTCGCGGCTCGCGACAACGAAACCGACCTCGATAGGATCAAAGCCGAGGTAGGTGAATTGGTCAAGGGATTCCCGCTCTACGCCGAGCGCCGGGCCGAGTACCGGGCGCTCAGCGGGGAGTAAGCCATGCCGGCTCCTCTGATCGCCGATCTTGAGGCGCGCGAGATCCTCGACTCGCGCGGCAACCCGACGATCGAGGTAGACTGCCTACTCTCGGATGGGACGATGGGGCGCGCGTCGGTCCCGTCCGGCGCCTCTACCGGCAGATACGAAGCCCGCGAACTCCGCGACGGAGACCCGAAAAGGTTCATGGGCCAGGGTGTGCTCAAAGCCGCAAAGAATGTGAATACGTCAATCCGACGCCGGCTGGTCGGGATGATTGCCACCAACCAGTACCGGATTGACCAGGCGCTGATTGAACTTGACCCGACACCGAACAAAGCGAAGCTTGGGGCCAATGCCATCCTCGGGGTTTCGCTGGCAGTGTGCCGCGCGGCGTCAATCACCGCCGGCATCTGCGTGTACCGCTTCCTGGGTGGAGCCGGCACCATGGTGCTGCCGACCCCGCTTCTGAATGTGATCAACGGGGGCGCCCACTCCTCCAACAACCTCGACGTTCAGGAGTACATGATCGTCCCGGCCGGATTCCCCACGTTCTGCGAGGCCTTGCGCGCCGCGGCCGAAACCTACCAGCAGCTGAAGAGACTCCTGAAGGAAGCAGGCAAGTCGGTTTCGGTCGGGGATGAAGGAGGCTTTGCTCCGTTGTTGCGCGACCACGAGGAACCGCTTCAGTGCATCGAAAAGGCAGTGAACAACGCCGGCTACCGCCTGGGTGAGCAGATCTACATCGCCCTGGATGTCGCATCCAGCGAGCTGTACAGCAAAGGCCGCTACCACTTCCGCACTCCCAGGCCTCACACCATGAGTGCCGACCAACTCATCGAGCTGTACGAAGCATGGATCAACAAGTACCCGATCATTTCCATTGAAGACGGGCTGGCCGAGAACGACCGGATCGGCTGGAAGAAGCTGACGGCACGCCTCGGCAACCGGATACAGCTCGTGGGCGACGACATCTTCGTGACCAACACCAAGCGGGTGAAGCAGGGCATCCACGATGGTGTAGCCAACGCTGTGCTGATCAAGCCGAATCAGGTCGGCACTGTCAGTGAGACGCTGGACTGCGTCAAAGTCGCGACCGACTCCGGCTACCGCACGGTCATCTCTCACCGTTCCGGCGAGACGAGTGATCACTTCATCGCCGACCTGGCGGTGGCGGCCAATTCCGGTCAAATCAAGACGGGCGCGCCCTGCCGCAGCGAACGCGTCACCAAGTACAACCGGCTCATCCGCATCGAGGAAGACGATGTCCTCCGCTATGCCGGGATGCAGACTCTGAAACGATGAACGCCGGCCGGTCACCGCTGCAGCGGCTGGTCCGCCTGGCGGTGCTGGCAGTGTTCGTTGTGTTCGCCTTCTGGTTCCTGGCCGGGCCCAACGGGCTGATGAGCATTGGCCGCCGCAAGGCCCGGGAACGCAGAATCAGGAACGAGATCACCGAGTTCAAGCACCGGCTGCAGGAACAGGAGCAGCTCCGCAACTGGCTGGCCAACCCGGACACGGCCGCACTGCTGGCCCGCAAGCTCCTTGGCGACAAGCCTGACTCGGCACAGACCCCGCGCTAGGCCGAACAGGTTTCAGTAGACAAGTCCGACTGCCCCGCGCAGCCGGACTTTGCCCGCTCCTGGTCTACGAGTCGGCGGCCTCGCGACCGACGGACGTGGCCACAGGCAGCAGCACCTGGGGCCGGCCGTTCGCCGGATGCCGGGATACAATCGGCTCCACTCCGTACACGGCCAGTATTCGCTCGGCAGTGATGACTCGCTCAGGCACGTCACAGGCGACGGCCCGGCCATGGTCAAGCAGCAGGACCCGGGAACAGCACAGCGCCGCCAGGTTGAGGTCGTGTGACAGAAACACCACTGTCTTGCCTTGCCGGTTGAGCTCCAACAAGGTGCGGGCAATGAGCTGCTGGTGGGAAATGTCCAGGTGAGATGTGGCCTCGTCCAGCATCAAGATCCCGGGCTGCTGGGCGAGTGCCCGTGCCAGAACGACGCGCTGCCGCTCGCCGGCTGATATCGAGTTGATCTGCCGGTCCCGAAGGGACTGCGCATCCACGAACTCGAGGGCAGCATCCACTGCCACCCGGTCAATCCTCCGCGGACTCTGAAACCTCCCCAGGTAGGGATTCCTCCCCATCATGACGACATCCATCACGGTGTAGTCAAAGGCGAATGGGTTCTCCTGCAGAACCACGCCAAGGGTCCGGGCCAACTCGCGCCGGCTCGACGCGGCCAGGTCTCGGTCGAGAACCCGGACCGAACCTGCGGCTGGGCTGAGCAGGCCCGCCATGAGTCTGAGCAGAGTGGACTTGCCGGCACCGTTCGGCCCGATGACGCCGAGGAACTCGCCTGTCGGCACCTCAAGGCAAAACCGCTCAAACAGCATTCTCTCTCCGTACCCAAACGTGACGCCGGAGAGCTCGACCGCGTTCACAACCGGCTCCGGAGGAGGTAGATGAAGAACGGCACGCCGACGAGTGCGGTGACAATGGACAGCGGCAGCCCGCCCGGAACCACGTTCCGAGCCAGCACGTCTGAAAGCAGCAGGATGCCGGCGCCGCCAATGAAGGACCCGGGTATTACCCGCCGATGCTCGGGCCCGAACATCATCCTCACCAGGTGAGGGATCACCAGACCCACGAAACTTATCACGCCGGTAAAGGACACAACCATACCCACCAGCACCGACGCGATGACGAAAACCGTCTTGGTTGTCCGCTGTGTGTCAATGCCGAGCGTCGCGGCGGCTTCCTCGCCCGACGCCATGATGTCGAGTGACCGCGACATCGAAAACAGCCAGGCGCAACCGACGAGCGAGAGCACGGCGACAGCGAGAAACAGCCAACTGCTCGTCCCGGTGAATACCGTGCCCAGGTGACCCATCATCATGTACACGGCCTCTCCCAACGTGCGCCGCCCGAGAATCATCACGAGCATCACCAGGCTGGAGCAAAGGAAGCTCACGATGACGCCGGCAAGTATCAGACCGGTGACCGTAACCCGACTCCTGACTCTTGCCAGTACGTAGACCGCCAGCATAGTCGCCATGGCCCCGGCGAAACCACCCACCGGCAGCAATGCACCGGCGGTTCTGCCGAGCACCAGGGTCAGGCCTGCGCCCAAAGCCGCGCCGCTGGCTATTCCCATCGTATATGGGTCCGCGAGCGGGTTCTGCAGCAGGCCCTGGAGTGATGCGCCCACGACCGCGAGCACGCCGCCGGCGACGATTCCCAGGGCCAACCGCAGCAGGCGCAGGTCCATTACCGGACTGACTTCCACACCCCTGAGGCCGCCGGGCCCTGTGGCGACGGAGAGAACTGATGACAGGACGAAGAAGACCGCGAGCCCGATCCAGGCCGGGAAGAAACGCCTCTGCATCAGCGTGCCGAGTGAAGGAGCTGGGCCAGAAGGACTATGCCATCCACAATACGAGGACCAGGTCTGAAAAACAGGTCCTCGTCGAGATGGTCGTAGATTCGGCCCCGCTTCACGGCACTGATGTCGCCCCATCCTATCCGGCCAGCGATATCCGCATTGCTCATATCCGGATGCAGCAGGAGTATTACATCGGGGTCGGCAGCAAGCACTGCCTCAGGGTCGACAACCGGGTACTCCTGAAGCGAGGAACCGAAGACATTCTGACCGCCGGCACGTGCGAGCAACTCGTTGACGAACGTGCCGCCCCCGGCGGTCATGAGCGGTGTCCCCGAAATCTCGGCGTAGACACGCAGCGTGTCAGCAAACACGGGAATTGAATCAAGCCGCCGGCGCATGTCGGCGACCAGGCTCTCCCCTGCCGCCTTGCGTCCAACCAGCTGGGAGACCGTGTCTGTTTCCCCAAAAACAGCCTCGATGCTGGCAGGCCGTGAGACGTAGACCGCCACTTTCATTTCGATCAGCTTGTCCAGCAATTGCCTGTGCATTGGCAACGTCAGGAAGACGAGACCGGGCCTGAGCGCGACGATGCGCTCCAGATCCGGACTCATGAAATCCCCGACCTTGTAAACACCCCTTGCGGCCTCCGGGAAGTTGCACTGGTTCGTGTTGCCGACGAGCATCCGCCCGGCGCCAACTGCATACAGAATCTCGGTTACACTGGGCACAAGCGACACGACCCTCAGCCGCGACTCGGAGACCGGCCTCTGCCCGCAGCCGGCAACCAGAAGGACGATTGTGAGTACGGACCTAGTCAGCGTCATCCCGCGGTTGGTCCGCGCTATCAGGCTCGGGCATCGCAACGTTTGCCAGACCCGGCTCGTTCACCTTGTTCCCGGTTATCAGGTAGACCGTGTGCGCGACCATCCGATCAGCCGGCCTGATGCCGGTGGTGCGCACAAGCATCTCGCGCTCGAGCACCTCTCTGACGTGGATTCTGGTAAATCCCTGCATCTCCATGGCAGAAAAAGTCTTGCGCAGCTGTTCAACCGTCGGGACTATCGAAATCAATGTGTTGCCACCCTTCAGCGCCTTGTGCGCCGGGCGTATCAGAGTCCACGGTTCCGGCACGTCCAGGAGGACCGCATCAACGTCGGACTGCTCGAACCCTTCCTGCTCCGGGTCGCGGACAAAGAACTCGCAGACGGCACTCAATCCGTAGCGTTCGACGTTTGCCCGGGCGTTGGCACTGAACTCGGGTCGGCGCTCGTACGAGTAGACCTTGCCGTCCGGACGAACAAAGTTGGCGAGAATCGTACTCAGAGCGCCCGACCCGGATCCGGTCTCAATCACCCGCGCGCCGGGAAACACCGCGGCCGAGAGCAACATGGCGCCGACGTCTTTCGGGTAGACTATGGTGGTCGCGCGCTTCACTTTCATTGCCAGGTCGGCAAGGCCCGGCTTGAGCAGGTGAAACAGGAAACCAAGGTGGGTACGGATCGCATCGCCGTACTCCCGGCCGGCGATCTGGTCGAACGGCAGCTGGCCTCGATGGGTAGAGAAAGCGCCCTTGGGCTGGACCATTACCAGGTAGTTCATACGGTCGGAATGGTAGAGAATCACGTAGTCGCCGGGTTGTATCATCACGCCCATTCTAGATTCACAGCGGGGCAAGTCAAGCGCCCGAGTCGAGTACGGTGCCAACATCGAGAGTCAGCCACCGGCGAGTCCGAATCATGTGCCCCACCTCCCGTCCAGCGGCCTTTGTCCGGGAACTGTACGCTTGGCGGCGGCTGCGACCGGCTGCGCTTGACTGAGCGGCGCTTTAGGATACGCTATCGTCGTGACAGTCAATTCTCTTTTCAGAGGAATAACCGAGCGCTTCAACAACGACATAGCCATAGACTTGGGTACGTCCTCAACCCTGATTTACGTCAAGGGCAAGGGCATCGAGCTGCGCGAACCATCGATCGTCACGATCGACGAAGGCACCCACGAAGTCGTGGCGGTAGGAACTGAAGCCAAGCGGATGCTCGGCCGAACGCCCGAGGGAATCCGCGTGATCCGACCGATGAAAGACGGGGTCATCGCCGACTTCGGGATCGTCGAGATCATGCTCAAGACCTACATCGGTATGGTCCAGCGCAAGAAGCTCTTCGTCCGACCCCGGGTCATCGTCTGCGTGCCTTCGGGCATCACCGAGGTAGAGAAACGCGCGGTCCGCGATTCGGTCGAGGCGTCTGGCGCCCGCGAGATCTACTTGGTGTCCGAACCGATTGCTGCGGCCATCGGCGTTGGTCTACCGGTCGAGGCGCCCACCGGAAACATGATCATTGATATCGGCGGAGGCACGACCGAGATAGCCGTCGTCGCGTTGTCCGGCGTTGTCAATGCCGCCTCGGTCCGCGTTGCCGGCGATGAGATGGATGACGCCATCGTCAACTACATAAAGAAGAACTACAACCTCATTATCGGAGAACAGACGTCCGAGTCGGTGAAGATCGCCATCGGCTCGGCCTACGCCACCGGCAAAGAGTAAACGATGGAGATAAAGGGGCGCGACCTCGTCTCCGGCATACCCAAGACTATCCGCATCACCAGCACCAAGGTGCGGGAGTCATTGGAGGAACCGATCACGCTTATCGTCGATGCCGTGCGCCTGGCATTGGAGAAGACGCCACCCGAACTGGCGGCCGACATCGTTGACCGAGGCATCTACATGTGCGGAGGCGGCGCGCTGCTGCGCGGCCTCGACCTGCTCATCAAGGAAGAGACCAGCCTGCCTGTGTTCGTGGCCGAGAATCCGCTTGAGAGTGTGGTACGCGGTGCCGGACGCATCCTCGAGAACATCAGCGTCAACGAGAAGCTCGTACTTCGCGCCAAGTAGCTGAACCCCTAGGCACTCGATGATCGAGATCCAGCCGGTGTTGAAGGCAGCCGCTTTTGCGCGGGTGATGTCTTCTTGTTGAGGCCGGTCGTTCCCGCCTGGCAGGACCGCACCTCCTGGCTGGTTATTGCGCTGGGGGTGGTTCTTCTGCTGCTGCCTCACCGACTCCGACTTCGGTCCGCCCAACCGATCCAGACCGCGCTCCTGGCCCCGCTGCGCCTGGGCGCCTCGCTGGGGCGGGCGCTCAGCGATGCAAAGGCCGAGAACGAACGCCTCTCGCTGCTCGCCGTCAGACTCTCAGTGGAGAACGCGCGCCACACCGCGGCGTCGCACGCCGAGGACGCGGAACCTAGCGCAAGTGTCAACCTGATCCGTTCTCCGGTCATTGGCCGTGATCTAACCACCTTCGAGCACTGGCTCACCATCAGCCGCGGGTCGCGCCACGGAGTGCGGCCAGGCGCACCGGTGATCACCCCGGATGGCGTCTGCGGCAAGGTGGTCGCGTGCGGCCAACACCAATCCCTCGTCCAGACACTGCTCGCCCCCGAATCGCGGATCGCCGTCGTCAACGCGAGATCGAGAGTCCCTGCCTTGGCCCGACCTGACCGCTCGGGCCGACTGGTGCTGGACTACGCCCCCAAGGACTCGGACTTCCGGCCGGGCGATACCGTCGTGACCGCGGGCATCGGCACCGTCTTTCCGAAAGGACTGCGACTCGGCGAGGTAGCAGACCTCCCGGACCGCCCGGGTGCGCTGTTCAAGTCAGTCAGCATAAGACCGTTTGCCGACATCGGTCGGGTTGAACAGGTCTTCGTAATGTCATTGCCGGACAGCGCTCTCCCTGACTCCGGGGCGATGTGGCTGGAGAACACCACGCCGCCGGAGATATCCGTCCCGGGGTATCCCGCGAACCAGTGAGATCCTCTTTCGCCATCCTGATTCTGTACCTGCTCTTCCTGGTGCAGGCCAGCTTGACGCCGTGGTGGCCGGATCTGGTCCTGCTCGGGCTCATCGTCGTGTCGCTACATGAGAACCGGCTCACTTCGACTCTCGCCGGAGGCTTTGTCGGTCTATGTCTCGACGCTACCGACCCCGCCTTCATGGGCTCTCACGTGTTCACGCTGGCCGCGACCGGCTATGGCGTAGCGGTACTACGCACGGTGTTCTATCGTGCGCGCTGGGCCACATCCCTGTTCACTGGCCTGGCCCTGGCGCTCAAATGGGCCGTGATTGGACTGCTTGGCGTCGGCTTTCCCGACCCGGCTGCCCTGCTCGTGTCTTCGGTCCTTACCCTGCTTCTCGCACCACTGGTCGAATTGGGTCTTACCCGTCTCCTCTACAACAGATGTCAGCCCGCCTAGCCAGGCTGACTCAGGTCCTGCTCGTCCTGCTGGGTGTTCTTTCGCTTCGGCTCATCCAACTCCAGGTCATACAAGGCCCGCGGTACGCGCGACTGAGCGACCGCAACAGAATCCGGAAGCTCGTACTCCCTGCACCTCGCGGGCGAATTCTGGACCGGAATGGAGTGCTGCTCGCCGACACCAGGCCCTCCTTTACCATTTCCGTGGTCCCAACCGAACTCACCGATTCCGCCGTGGCTTTGCTGGCCGGCCTGCTCGGCCTCGCTGATTCGGCCCTGCGGGCACAACTCAAGCCGGTGGCGATGTACTACTCACCAGTCAGTATCAAACGAGATGTGTCGATCGAGGAGGTCGCCCGTATCGAGGAAAGCAACTACCGGCTCCCGGGCGTACAGGTTCGTGTCGACCCTGTACGCCACTATCCGGCTGCCAACCGCTACTGCCATGTCATCGGCCACATCGGCGAGGCAAGCGAGGAGGAACTGGAGAATGACACATCTCTAAGAAGACTCGACTTCGTCGGACGCGCGGGGATCGAAGCGCAGTACGAGTCCCTTCTGCGCGGCCGCGACGGGTACGAGTACGCGGAGGTAGATGCCAGAGGTCAGGAGATCGGCCCGCTGCGGGAGAAGCGGCTCGAGCCTGAAATCCCGGGCCGAGATCTGATAATGACGATCGATGACCGGATCCAGGAGCTTGCCTGCGAACTCCTCTCTCCCTATGCCCGGGCAGCCGTGGTCGGGATGGAAACCAGGACTGGGGCCATTGTCTGCCTTGTGTCCAAGCCCGACCTCGATCCCAACATCTTCATGGCGCCGATTGACGCCGCCACTTGGAATTCGCTGATCTCTAATCCGTCCAAGCCCTTCTTCAACCGGGCCGTGACTTCAGGGTACCCGCCTGGAAGTACGATGAAACCTGTGGTCGCCATGGGGGCGCTGCGACACGGTGCGCTCTCCCGGGAGACGCGATTCCAGACATGCAATGGAAGCTACAAGTACGGGAACCGTCTGTTCAAGTGCACTGCGGCTCACGGTAGCCTGGACCTGACGGCAGCCATCGCCCAGTCCTGCAACACGTACTTCTACCAAGCCGGGCTCCGGCTCGGGCTCGACAGCCTCACGAGCTTTGCCCGAGAGGTCGGCCTGGGAGGGCTGACCGGGATCGACATGCCGGGAGAGAGGCCGGGAACCATCCCGTCACGAGAATGGCTAGACTCCCGCTACGGCAGGAACAAGTGGGGTGCCGGGTCTGTCCTCAATTTCTCCATCGGACAAGGGGAGGTAACTGCGACCCCGCTGCAGCTGGCCGTGCTCTACGGAGCCATCGCCAGCGGTGGCCGGGCCGTTCGCCCCTATCTCGTCGCGCGCGTCGACTCGGCCGGGCACACAATCCACACGACCACGGTGGCGACCCACCAGCTGCCAATGAAGCCGAAGGACATAGACGTGGTCAAGCTCGGATTGGAGCGCGTCGTTGAGTGGGGCACAGGAACCGGCGCGCGGATAAAGGAGATCAGCATTGCTGGCAAGACGGGCACGGCTCAGAACCCGCCCAGACCTGATCATGCCTGGTTTGTCGGCTACGCGCCGACAGACGAGCCGGAAGTGGTGTTTGCGGTGCTGGTCGAGAACGCAGGTCACGGGGGCGCGGTCTCGGCACCGATTGCGGGTCAGCTGATCCGCTCTTACTTCTCGCCTTGGGAGCCGGAACAGGAGAAGGCAACAAGCTCGGACAGCCCGCCGGCAAGGCCGAATACCAGTTCGGCCACTACCCCGGACTCGGAGCGGCAGGTCGAGCAGTGAGACGATTTGACGCCGGACTAGTCGCGGCAACGCTCCTGCTCGCTTCTTTCGGCCTTCTCGCCATCTACTCCTCAGGGGGCTCCTACTTCTTCTTCCGACAGCTCATCTTTCTACCCGTGGCTGTCGGTGCCGCGACTGCAGCAGTATTCATGCCGCGTCGCATCATCTATGGACTGGCCGAACTGGTCTACGGACTCTCCGTACTCGCGCTTGTTGCGGTGCTCGTTGCCGGCACCGGACCCGGATCCCATCGCTGGTTCGTACTGGGTCCGCTGTACGTCCAGCCTTCGGAATTTGCCAAGCTGGCGACCGTTCTGCTACTGGCCAAGTACCTTAGTATCAAGCGCGCCATCGGACTCAACTTCCGCGATCTGGCCGTTCCGCTGGCCGTAACTGTTGTCCCGGCCCTGCTGGTCCTGGTCGAACCTGACCTCTCCACCTCCCTGATCTTCTATGCCCTGCTCGCAGCCATGCTCTACTGGCAAGGTATGCGGCCGCTGCACATCTTGTTGCTGTTTTCACCCGCCCTCTCTTTCGCGGCCGGGTTCTCTATCTACACGTGGATACCGTTCTTCGCGGTGATGGGGATCATCCTGCTCGTGCGGTCGGGAGTCCGGAACACCCTGATTGGCCTGGGGGTTTGCGCCGCGTTCGGCCTGCTCTCCCCGGTCGTCCTTTCTTCACTCAAAGGCTACCAACGCGCCCGGATAATGAGCTTTCTCGCGCCCTGGTTCGACCCCCACGGCATCAGCTGGAATGCGATCCAATCGCAGATCGCGATCGGGTCGGGTCGGCTGGTCGGCAAAGGCTTCCTGCAAGGCACACAGAAGAGGCTCGGTTTCCTACCCAACCGCCACACCGACTTCGTCTTCTCCGCGCTTGGCGAAGAACTCGGACTCATCGGCTGCCTCGTACTGCTCGGTTTGTTTTTCTGGCTCGTGCGCCGGATGTTGCTGGCCGCTCGCACATCTAGTGACTCGAGTGGCTCGTTGCTCTGCGTGGGATTCGCCGCCATCATTGGCTACCAGATGTTCGTCAACATCGGCATGCTGCTCGGAATCCTGCCCATCACCGGCATCACCCTGCCTTTCATCAGCTACGGCGGCTCCTCGCTGCTCCTCAACTTCCTCATGATAGGTCTCGTCCTCAACGTCGAATCGCGACCCGAATGACCCGAAACCTGCCACAAGAGCATGGATCCGGACCCCGGTGTGCTTGGGCTCCTCAAGTCATGATTCTGTGCTCTATCGGCTAGACTCCAGCATGCAGGATCTTCGTTCCCTCACAATCGCGCAGCTGCAGGCGCTATGCACCGAACTCGGCTGGCCCCGCTACACGGCGAGTCAGGTCTTCACCTGGCTCTGGCACAGGGGAATTGATGACATCCAAGGGATGTCCAACCTGAGCAAGGAACGGCGCTCCCTGCTTGGCGAACGCTACACCGTCAAGCGTCTGGAGCTGCTCCGCACCATCGCCGATGCAGACGGGACGACCAAGTTCACCTTCAGGCTGGCAGACGGAAACGCGGTAGAGTCGGTCTACATCCCGGACAACGACCGCAGAACCGTGTGCGTCTCCACGCAGGTAGGCTGCAGACTGGGGTGTAGCTTCTGCTTCACCGGCACGCTTGGATTCACGCGCGACCTCGCCTGGCACGAAATCGCCGGCCAGGTTCTGGAGGTCCGGTCACTCAACACTCATGGCTCCTCACTCATTGCTCCTGTGACCAACGTCGTCTTCATGGGCATGGGTGAGCCGTTCCTCAACTACGAAGCCACGATCGAGGCAGCCCGGACGATGAACTCAGAGCAGGGGATGGGCATCGGGGCTCGCCGGATAACGATCTCAACTTCGGGCATCCCAGACGGTATCAGAGCTTTCACCCGTTTGCCACAGCAGTTTCGGCTCGCCGTATCCCTGAACGCCGCGGACGACGAGACGCGCTCGGGGCTCATGCCGGTAGGCTTGCTCCACCCACTGGCAGAAGTGGTGACTGCCGTTCGCGAATATGCTGCGGCCAAGAGCAAGCGCGTGACTTTCGAATACGTACTCGTGGATGGAATAAACAACCGAGACACGGACATCAGGCAACTCGCGGCTCTCCTGAGAGGCATTCCCTGCAAAGTCAATCTAATCCCTCTGAATCCATTCCCCGGCTGCAGTCTCAAGGCCCCATCGGAACAATCGCTGGACACATTTGCCAGGAAGCTGTGGCCTCTCGTGCCCGCGGTCACGATTCGCCGGAGCAAGGGCAGCCGCATCCTTGCAGGCTGCGGTCAACTCGCCGGACTCACCGAGTGAGTTCATGCCCGTCCCGCGTCCGCAGCGCCGAGCCCACCGCCCCCTTCGCCTCCAACCCCCTCCTTTTGACTTCCCGGCTCGCCTAGGCTATACTGACCCGCCCTGCGAGGGTGGCGGAACTGGCATACGCGCTGGACTTAGGATCCAGTCCCTAACCGGATGGGGGTTCAACTCCCCCTCCTCGCATCTAGCACCTGTCTGCTGGAGACTCCGCATGGGTCGTCCGAACCTTTTTGGCGCAATTGATACCGTATGGATACTGCTGACTTTTTTGGAAAAGGAGTCCTGCTTTGGAAAAGACAGTCCGGTCACCGAAAGAGTGGCTGCGCGAGATTGACGTAACACTCGAACCCGAGAAGCTCAAAACCAGAATTGAAGAGTCATTCGTCGAGCTGCAACCCAAGGCCGTGGTCCCAGGATTCAGGGTGGGTCACGTGCCGCGCGCGGTGCTGGAACGCCGCATCGGCGGCCAGCTCGAGACCGCGGCGGCCGAGGAGTTGGTCGAGGACGCGGTCCGGGAAGTGCTGACCGACGAGTCCATAAAGCCGATCACGCAACCCAGGTTCGCCAATCTCGAGATCGCACCCGACAAGACCATCAAGTTCCAGCTCTCCTTCGAAGTGCTTCCCGAGTTCCAGCTGAAGGACTATGCCGGACTGGTGCTCAAGAAGGAGCAGCCGACCGGCTTTGAGGCCGAGTTTGAACGCCGCCTGCAGGAGTTACGCGAGAAGTGCGCGACCTTCAAACCGATAGGTCGGCCGGCCCAGGAGCACGATTTCGTGGTGGTCGACTACAAGACGTTGATCGGTGATACGGAAGCCAGTAAACCGCGCACCAACGTGATGATGGAGCTTGGCGATGCCATGAACTCGGCTGAAGTCAATACCGCGCTCATCGGAACCCGACCGGGCGAAGAACGGTCTGCCGAGACGACGTTCCCGGCCGACCACAGTGACAGCAAGCTCGCAGGCAAGACGCTGACCTACAAGTTCACCGTCCGCGACGTGAAGGAACGGATCCTGCCTGAGGTCAGCGAGGAATTCGCCACTGACCTTGGCTTCGAGAGCATGGACCGGCTCCGCATCGAGATCAACGAGTCTATCCTTGCCGACCGGAAACGCCTGGAACAGAACGGGCTCAAGAACCAGGCTTTCGACTTCCTGACGGCCGAACACCAGTTCGACCCGCCCGAGTCCTGGGTCGAGTCGTCGCTGGACCGCTTGCGCACGCAGTATAACCTGCCCGAAGATGATGCTACCCGGGAGAAGCTGATGCCGGTTGCCCAGAAGTGGGCGAAGTTCGACTGCATCGTGGCGAAGATTGCCGAGAAGGAAGGCATTTCCGTAACCGACGAAGAACTGAAGCAACAGGCGCAGGAGGTAGCCGAGGAGTCGAAGCGGCCGATCGAAGAGGTCGAGCCGATGCTCGGGAGTGCGGTCTACAAGAACCAACTACTGCGCGAGAAAGTCCTGCGTCTCATCGTGGACAAAGCGAGTGTCAGCTAGCTCTACCAGACCTGATTTCGGATTACACGCCGAGGAACCGATGGAGGTACCAGTGCTGATTCCAATGGTCATCGAACAGACCGGCCGCGGAGAGCGGGCCTACGACATCTACTCTCGACTGCTGAAGGAACGGATAATCTTCCTGGGATCGCCCGTCGACGATAACGTCGCCAATCTCATCGTCGCCCAGCTGCTGTTCCTGGAAGCTGAAGACTCGGAGAAGGACATCAATCTCTACGTCAACTCGCCGGGAGGCGTCGTCTCCTCCGGCCTTGCCATCTATGACACGATGCGTTACATCAAGGCCAAGGTATCGACCACCTGCGTCGGCGAAGCGGCTTCGATTGCCGCTCTGCTGCTTGCCGCCGGCGAGAAGGGCAAGCGGTTCGCCCTGCCCAATGCCCGCGTGATGATCCATCAGCCCTCAGCTCACGGAATCTCCGGCCAGGCAACCGACATCGAGATTCATGCCCGCGAGATACTGAAACTGAAGGAAGAGTTGTCGCGAATCCTCGCCAAGCACACCGGACAGCCAATGGAGAAGGTGGTCGAGGACTCGGACCGCAACTTCTTCATGTCCGCGGAAGAGGCCAAGACCTACGGGCTGATCGACGAGGTGATCGAGAAGCGCAAGTGACAACCGGACCGAGACGCAGGCGACCCGCGCAGAACCGCTGCTCCTTCTGCGGTGCTGAAGGTGGTCCCGGAAACAAGCTGGTGCAGGGCCGCACCGGTCGCATCTGCGAACGCTGCGCTGTAACAGTTTCCGGACTCTTCACCGAGCAGAGGAACGCACCGGCGATCCAAGCACCGGCAAAAGTCCCCAAGCCAGCTGAGATCAAGGCGTTCCTCGACGAGTACGTGATTGGCCAGGAGCATGCCAAGAAGGTGATCTCGGTTGCGGTCTACAACCACTACAAGCGGGTCTTCTCAACCCGGACCGACATTGAGGTCGAGAAGTCCAATATCCTGCTGATCGGTCCGACCGGCGTCGGCAAGACCCTGATCGCTGAGACCCTCGCCAGGTTTCTGCACGTCCCCTTCTCAATCTCCGATGCCACCCCGCTGACCGAGGCGGGATACGTAGGTGAGGACGTCGAGAATATCCTTCTCCGTCTGATACAGGCAGCCGGCGGCGACGTACGCCGAGCCGAGACAGGAATCATCTACCTGGACGAGATAGACAAGCTGGGCAGAAAGACTGACTCACCGTCCATTACCCGCGATGTTTCCGGCGAAGGGGTCCAGCAGGCCCTGCTCAAGATCCTCGAAGGCACGATCGCCAGCGTACCACCGCAGGGCGGCAGGAAACACCCGGAACAGCAGTACATACCGGTGGACACGCGCCGCATTCTGTTCATCTGCGGAGGGATGTTCGATGGCCTGCAGCGGGTCGTCGAGCGCCGCATCCGCTCCAGCACGCTGGGCTTCGGCGCCGACATTTCCGAGCGGAAACAGCGAACCAGCGACGAACTGCTGCCGCTGGTCGAACCCGACGACCTGATCCAGTACGGTCTGATACCGGAGCTGGTCGGCCGGTTGCCCGTGGTTGCCGGACTGCACAGCCTTTCCAGGGAGGCGCTGGTGGACATACTGACCAAACCCCGCAACGCCCTTGCCCGCCAGTTTGCTTTCTATTTCGAAATGGAAGGCGTGAAGCTTACTTTCACTCCGGAAGCCCTCAGCGCAGTTGCCGAACTCGCCGCCGCGCGCAAGACCGGCGCCCGCGCCCTGCGCTCCGTCCTGGAGGAAACGATGCTCAACATCATGTTTGAACTGCCCTCACGCTCGGACGTCGAAGAGTGCATAATCACGGACCGCACCGTTAGAGCCAAGCAGCCGCCGGAGTACGTCCCCAGGCGGCTGCAGCGCAAAGCTCAGTAGCTCTCTTCTAGCTCCCCGTCCTCAACTCCAGCCTTTCCACCTCTTGGCGCTGTCTAGGCTTCGGATTCAAACTGGTCTCTGCTCGCCCCGCATACCGGACAGACCCAGTCTTCGGGCAGCTTCTCGAATGGGGTGCCGGCTGGGACGCCGCTATCCGGGTCGCCGACCGCCGGGTCGTATACGAACCCGCACACCTGGCAGACATACTTCTTCATCCTCTTGCTCCTTTCGATATTCTCCGCAATGGCAACCGCCATGCTCGCCGCAAATGTAGGCGCGTTCTTGCCTGTCTTTCCGCCCTTAACTGCATGATAGTAGGCATAGGTCAGCGGAGTGCCCGGCTTCACCAGTTGGCTGGCGACCACGTCGGCTATGAAAGTGGTGTGTGAACCGCAGTCGACCGCGGTCCTGACCCTTGCTTCGAGCGTCGCCAGGCTCCGCTCGGCCAGCAGCGGCACCCCGGTTGAACCGTCCTCGTACCTGGCGTTGGCGAACTTGTCGTGGTCACGGCCGGAGTGGAAGCCGAAGATACCGATAAACGGCAGTGGCGCGTCCTGTTCAAGCACCGAGACCCCGAAGACCCCGGTCTTCACAATCATCTCGTGAGTGAGGCTTGCCTTGTTCAGGCTGACCGACACCTGGCAAGGCTCTCCGGCCACCTGGACGACGGTATTGACGACGAGACCGTTGCGCCGGTTGCCGTCGCGCGCCGTCACCACGTAGAGACCGTAGGTGAGCGTCCCCAGCGCGGCCAGGTCAATCCGGCCCCTATCAATCGGGCAATGCTGACCGGTTCCTGCCTGCTCGATCATCCTACTGTCCGTTCCCGCAGCTTTGCCGCGATATCTCTGCCGAACTCCCGGGAACGATCGAGTGCGGTCGCGTCCGGAACGAACTTCTGCTTCAAGGCCGGCAGAACTAACTCGACTCCCATGTCGCGCAGTGCGGTCTCAACCTGAGCACACGCTTCGCCACTCCAGCCGTACGAACCAAAGGCAGCACCAACGAGGTTTCGGGGTTTCAAACCCTTCGCGTAGGTCAGGACATCGGCCACGGTCGGGAACATGCCGTTGTTGATGGTCGGCGAGCCAACCAAGAGCGCGCCGGCACAGAGAAGCTCGGTCATGACATCCGACCGGGTCATGCAGCTCATCGGTATCACTGCTATGTCGGTTCCCCCTTCCCGTAGCCCATCGGCTATGGAGCGGGCCATCGCTGCGGTGCTCTGCCACATGGTGTCATAGGCAACCACCGCGCGGTTCTCAGGTTTCTGCTCAGCCCACTTCGTATACCAGCCGAGGAGTGTGCCCAGCTCCTTCCGCCAGACCGGACCGTGGTCCGGAGCGATGATCTTGATACTGATACCAAGGGACTTGATTCGATCCAGCAGCTTCAGGATCAGCGGTGAGTAGGGAAGCAGGATGTTGGCGTAGTACTTTCTGCCTTCGTAGAGCATCACGGCCGGATCGTTCTCATCCGCGAACAGCTTCGGGGTGGCCAGGTGCATCCCGAAGCCGTCTTGCGAGAAGACCAGCTCGTCTTCATGCAGGTAGGAAATCATCGAATCCGGCCAGTGCAGCATCCGCGTCTCGAGAAAGGTGAAGTTCAAACCGCCGAGTTGGAGCACTTCCCCGTCCTTGACCGGCGTCACCTCATGGCGGTCGAGCCGCTGGTCATGCAAGTTCTTCACGCCCAACTGCGACGCGTAGACCTTCTCCGGCTTGATGATGTCTATCACCTGCGGCAGGGACCCGGAATGGTCCATTTCCGCATGGTGAGAAACTATAGCTTTGATGTCGCCCGGATTCACTACGGAAGCGATCCGGGAGAGCATCTCGTCCCGGAATGAAGCTTTCACGGTATCTATCAGCACCGGATAGTCGCCCAGCACCAGGTAGGCGTTGTAGGTGGAGCCGCGCTGTGTCGAGTAGCCGTGGAACTCGCGGATTCCCCAGTCGATCGCGCCCACCCACCAGACGTGCTCGCTGACCCTTACGGCCGAGAAGCCCTTGTCGCTCATGGTACTCGCGGAGGCTCCCGCACTATGCTCCGGATGCCGCGCCCATAGCGTACAGCGCGGACAATTCAGGCGCCAGCACGAAAACTCGCGTTCCGAGCTCGCGGTCGAGCATCAGGATACCCCGGCCGTCGTTTCCGACCAGCTTCAGTTCCTGTACGATCCTGGACGAATTGGCCTCTTCCTCGACCTGCTCGTCCACGAACCACTGCAGCAGGGTCCGCGAGGCGTGGTCGTTCTCGGCCAGCGACAGCTTCATCAGTCAGTCTATCTTAGCGGTGATGAACTGCTCGTGCTCGTACGCCGCCTCGAAGGCAGCGAGCGGCGACTTCCAGTCCTGGCCCGGCACGGCAATCGGATGGAACTTCACGCGCCCGCCCCGCTCGACGATATGCTTGTAGAAGCGCATCGCGTGGGTCACTTCCTCCTGCACTTGAGCCCGCATCCACTGCCCCATGCCGGCAAAACCCTCGGCATCGAAATAGGCCGCCATCGAGAGGTAGATGTAAGCCGATTCAAGCTCAAACTTGACCTGCTCGCTGAAGGCCTCTTCCATCTTCTTCGGGATCATGGTCACTGCCCCTTCCAGAGCCCATGCAGGTTGCAGTACTCCCGGGCGAACACGGCCTGGGCCTCAACCGAGAAGAACGCCTCGGCTGCCTGCCCCGGCGACAGGAATTGACGGTACGCCTTGTCGTCGGCAACCAGCTCGATCCACTCGATGTAATGCTTCTCCTCCATCTGGTGCGGCACGCTGCCCACCTTGACCTTGAAGCCGCCCGCAACCTTCTCGATGACCGGGACGTGCTTTTCCCTTGCTGCATCGGTTGTGTTCTCGACCAGCAGCTTCATCGGCTTGCCGCAGCACACCAGCTGGCCGGCACCGCCCTGTAGGACCTCGACAATGTTGCCGCAGACTTCACATCTGTAGACTTCCATGCGCTTTGCCACTTCTTACCTCCAGTTCTGAGAGCTCTTGCCCCTAACCGACGAGTCGACTGTCTATGCCGCTGAACCCGCACTCCGGGATGTAGCATGTCACGTCAACGAATTGGCAGTGCTCATGGCACGACGGACACGTCTCCGGTGGCTGGGCTGCCTGCAGGACGTAGTGACATTTGCTGCACTGCCAGTGCGGCGCGTCTGCCGCTGCCGGCTTTGGCGCGACCGGCTCCTGCCGTATCTTGGGCCCGACTCCGGCCGCGCTCGCCGTCTCTTCGCCCGCGAGCATCATTGGCCGACCGCAGCAGACCAGTCGACCTCCACCCTGGTGAACGACCGCAACAATCTGGCCGCACGCCCTGCAGCTGTAAACCTGTTGCCTAGCTGTCATCAGCGTCTCCCTTCACAAGCAGGCGCTACTGCAGACCCTTCACGGCTTGTAGCACCGGTGCGTAGTCGGGTTCGGTCCCCGTCTCTTTAACAAGTTGGATGTAGCGGACGACGCCCTGCCGGTCAACGACAAAGACAGCCCTGGCCAGCAACCTGACGTCTTTGATCAGCACGCCGTATGCGGTCCCGAAGGATTCGTCGCGATGGTCGGACACCGTGACGACCCGGTCCACGCCGGCCGCCCCGCACCAGCGCTTCTGGGCAAACGGCAGATCCATGCTCACGGTCAGTATCACGACATCGGGACCCAGGTTGGCGGCTTCGCTGTTGAAGCGGCGCGTCTCCATGTCGCAGATTGGCGTATCCAGCGACGGCACCGCCGATATCACCACCACCTTGCCCCTGAAATCCGCCAGCCTCACCGGCTTCATGTCGTTGCCGACTGCGGTGAATTCCGGTGCTGCTTCGCCTACCTTGAGTTCATCTCCCAGCAGTGTTGCCGGTTTGCCGCCAAGAATCACTGCTCCAACACGCTCTGTCATTGGCTTCTCGTTGTCCGGGTTTTGGCTGGCGGGCCGGCACTGCAAGCCAGCAGCGCTGTCAGCGCCAACCAAGCTGCAGTTCTTACCAATTCTCGCCCAGCAGCTCGAAATAGGCCTGAGGGTGAGCACAAGCCGGGCACTGAGCCGGGGCTTCCGCACCTTCGTGCAGATAGCCGCAGTTCAAGCACCGCCAGACCACCTTATCTCCGCGCTTGAACACGCGCCCGGCCTCCAGGTTGGCCGCCAGTTCCTTGTAGCGCTTCTCATGCTGTTTCTCAGCCACAGCGATGTTGCGGAAAACGGCCGCGACCTCGTTGAGTCCTTCCTGCTCCGCGGTCTTCGCGAAGTCGGGATACAGTGTGCCCCACTCGAACATCTCGCCCGCGGCTGCCGCTTTCAGGTTCTCAAGGGTCGTGCCGACCTTACCCGCCGGGAACGAGGCCTGCACCATCACCTCGCCACCTTCCAGGAACTTGAAGAACCGCTTTGCATGCTCCTTCTCCTGGGTGGCGGTCTCCTCGAAGATCTGGGCCATCTGCATCAGCCCCTCGGATCGCGCCTGGCTGGAGAAAAAGGTATAGCGGTTGCGTGCCTGCGATTCGCCGGCAAACGCCGCCAGCAGGTTCTTCTCTGTCTTGCTGCCTTTCAGTGCCATTTCCGTGCTCTCCTTATTGATGTCCGCGCTGCTGCTGGAATGTGATTACGCCGGAGTATATTAGACTTGTCCTATATACCCGCGGATTCGGGCTTTGCCCGCGCCGGCAGAGGGCAGGGGTGAACGCCGCGTCGGCCGCGGTCGGCCTCACTTCTCCTCCGACCGAATCCTGGCCAGCTCCCGGAACAGCGCCCGCTCCTTATCGGAAAGCCGGGCCGGCAAACGAACTGCGATCGTCGCGTACAGGTCGCCTCGCCTTCCGGCCTCACCGTACACCGGCATGCCCTGGCCCTTGAGCCGGAGCTCGCAACCCGGCTGCGTCTCCGGGGGTATGCTGGTCCTGGCCTTTCCTACCAGAAGCGGAACCGTGACCTCGCCACCGAGCATCGCTACGTACAAAGGGACCTGGATCTGGGTATGCAGGTCGTTGCCGTCACGGGTGAAACGCGGGTCTTCTTCCACCGTGATCACGAGCCAGATGTCCCCGGGCTGCCCTCTCCTACCGGGCAACCCCTGGTCTTTAAGCCGCATGCGAGTCCCGGTGTCAACGCCCGGTGGTATCTTCGCCTCTATGGTCGGACCACCAGGCCGCTTCAGCCTCCGTGTCGTTCCCTTGAATGCCTCAACCAGCGTCACGGTGACCGGCTGCTCGATATCCCGGCCCCTGGTGGTCCGCCGCTGGGGCTGGACCCCCTCCCCGAACAGGTGCGTGAAGAAATCGGAGAACGGTGCGCTCTCGCCGAACAGGTCCTGCAGGTCTGCAGTGGTGTAACGGGTGTACCCGCCCTGCCCCGGGCCCGCCTGATACCGGCTCCAGTCGAAGTCACCGGCGCGGCCCGCCTGCTGGGCGCGCTGCCAATCGGCGCCGAACTGGTCGTACTTGGCTCGCTTCTCCCTGTCGGAAAGGACCTCGTAGGCCTCGTTTATCTCTTTGAACTTCTTCTCGGCCTCGGTCTTGTTCGTGTTGACGTCAGGGTGATACTTGCGGGCCAGCTTGCGGAATGCGGCCTTTATCGCCTTCTCATCCGCCTCCTTGGGTACGCCCAGGACCTCGTAGTAGTCTCTGAACTCCACGCTACTTCTGCTCGCTCAACTCCACCAGCACTCCGCCGGCAGCAGAAGGATGGATGAAACCGACCATCGTCCCATGCGCACCCGGGCGCGGCACCTTGTCAATCAGCTTCACCCCGGCCGCCTCCAGCCGCTTCAGCTCGGCCGCGACGTCGTCGACCTCAAAGCAGATGTGCTGCAGGCCCGGCCCGCGCGTCTCGAGGAACCTGGAGATGGGCGATTCCGGGGAGGCGGGCTGAACCAGTTCGATACGTGTCTCCCCTACCGGGATGAACCCGACCGTCACCTTTGCAGCCGACACGTCCTCACGGCCGACCATTTTCAGGCCCAGTCTCTCCTCATAGAACCTCGCCGCCTCGGCCACGTCGGAAACGGCTATTGCGACGTGAGACACCCTCTTCACCATACAGCTCTCCTAGCGCATCCGGTCATACTCACCAAACTCCGACCTCAAAGCATCGCTGATCTCACCCACAGTGCCACCCGCGCGCACGGCAGCGAGGATGAACGCCATGAGATTCGAGGTGCCCCGCGCCGCACCCCGGAGATCGTCAAGCGCGGCCTGCAGGGCGGCAGCATCCCGCTTCGCCCTGAATCGGGTCAACCCCTCCTCCCTTCTCCGGCCCAACTCCGGGTCCACCTTGAGCAGCCTGCCTTCCATCCCCTCCTGGCTCGGTCTCCCGCCCCCCTTCTCATACCGGTTCACGCCGACGACTATTCTCTCACCCTTCTCCACCGCCTGCTGGTGTCGGTAGGCGCTTTCGGCAATCTCGTTCTGCATGAACCCCTGTTCAATCGCGGGAACCACGCCGCCCATCTGCTCGATCTTCCCTATCAACTCCCGCGCTCGCTTCTCAATCTCGTCGGTGAGGGATTCTATGGCGTATGACCCGGCCAGCGGGTCCACGGTATCTGCCACGCCCGACTCATGCGCAACTACCTGCTGAGTACGCAGGGCAATCAGCACCGACTCCTCGCTCGGCAGGGCCAAGGCCTCGTCCCGCGAGTTGGTGTGCAAGCTCTGGGTTCCGCCCAGCGCCGCGGCGAGGGCCTGGAACGCGACCCGGATGACGTTGTTCTCCGGCTGCTGTGCGGTCAGGGTGACACCGCCGGTCTGGGTGTGGAAGCGCAGCTTGCACGACTCGTCCGAGGCATTCCAACGCTCACGCAACAGCCGGGCCCAGAGCCGACGCGCGGCCCTGAACTTCGCCACTTCCTCAAGGATGTTCGAGTGGGCGGCAAAGAAGAAGGACAGCCTGGGTGCGAACTTGTCTATCTGCAGGCCTGCGCTCAGGGCCGCCCTGATGTACTCAAGCCCATCGGCAATGGTGAACGCGACTTCCTGCACGGCGGTTGCACCTGCCTCGCGCATGTGGTAGCCGGAAACGCTCACCGTGTTCCACCTGGGTGCGTTCTCTGCGCACCAGGCGATGATGTCGGTCACAAGCCGCAGGGACGGCCTGGGTGGAAAAATGTAGGTCCCGCGCGCCACGTATTCCTTGAGAATGTCGTTCTGGATGGTTCCCTGCAGCCCCGCAATGCCGGCTCCCTGCTTCTCCGCCACCACGCAATACATGGCCAGCAGGATGCCGGCAGTGGCGTTGATGGTCATCGAGGTCGAGACTTTGTCGAGCGGGATTCCCGCGAACAGCGTCTCCATGTCCTCAAGCGAGGAGATGGCGACGCCGACCTTGCCGACTTCGCCTCTGGCCATGGCGGAATCCGAGTCATAGCCCATCTGGGTCGGCAGGTCGAACGCAACCGAGAGTCCGGTCTGGCCCTGGTTCAACAGGTAGTGATAGCGCTTGTTCGTGTCCTCGGCTGAGCCGAATCCCGCATACTGGCGCATGGTCCAGAATCTGGACCGATACATCGTCGGCTGCACTCCCCGAGTGAACGGGAACTCACCCGGCATTCCCAGCTGCTCAGCATAAGTCGCCCGGCGTCCCTCGCTCTGACTTCTAGCCTCTAGCTTCTGACATCCAGCTTCGCCCGTCTCCCCTTCAGTGTCCGCTCCTCGTCCTCCACTTTGACTTCTAGCCTCTAGCTTCTCGCTTCTAGCTTCGTCCCGTTCCGCGAGGCTCCAATCCTCCGGCGTAAACGCTCTCTTCAGCGGCACCCCCGAAACCGTCTCCGCCGTCTCCGCTCTCTCCGGCGCCTTCTTAAGCACAGGATCTACCGTCTCTTGCTCCCACTTCTCGACAAGTGTTCTCACCTGCTCCCGTTCGTCGTTCATCGTCTATCGGTCATCACTCAAGACTCTTGGCGGTCTTGGCGTCCTTGGCGGTTCGTCTCTCTGGCCCGCGTTCGCTACTTCTGACTTCTAGCATCTCGCTTCTCGCATCTAGCCTCGCCCGGTCCTATAGCGGGATGTTCCCATGTTTCCTCGGCGGGTTTGAGGCCTGTTTGTCCCTAAGTATCTCGAACGACTCGACGACCCGACGCCGTGTATCTTCAAACTCGATCACCTCGTCCACGAACCCGAGCTCGGCAGCCTTGAACGGGTTGCCGAACGTCTCCTCGTAGTCCTCGACCAGCTTCTTCCGCGTCCCTTCCGGGTCTGCAGACTCCGCAATCTTCTTCCGGTGGATGATGTTCACTGCGCCGTCCGAACCCATCACAGCGATTTCAGCGGTCGGCCAGGCGAAGTTGAAATCGCCGCGGATGTGCTTGGACGACATAACGTCGTAGGCTCCGCCGTATGCCCGCCGCGTGATAATCGTCACCTTAGGCACGGTCGCCTCGCAGTAGGCATAGAGCAGCTTGGCACCATGCCGTATGATGCCGCCGTACTCCTGGTTGGTCCCGGGCAGAAATCCGGGCACGTCCACGAACGTGAGAATCGGGATGTTGAAGCAGTCCAGGAACCGGACGAACCGGCCTGCCTTGCACGAGGCATCAATGTCAAGGCACCCGGCCAGGAACTTAGGCTGGTTCGCCACAATGCCGACGACTTCCCCGTTCATCCTCGCGAAACCGACGACGATGTTCTTTGCCCAGAACTTCTGCACCTCGAAGAAGCTGCCTCGGTCTACGACCTTGTGAACAATCTGGGTCATGTCGTACGGCTTGCGCGTATCGTCCGGGATTATCTCCGCGATGCCATCGCACGCCCGGTTGCGGTCGTCGCGCGACGGTACGGCAGGCGGCTTCTCGCGGTTCGACTGCGGCAGGTAGGTGAGCAACTTGCGGCACGTCTCGAGCGCATCCTTGTCGTCGATCGCCTTGAAATGGGCCACGCCGGAGACCTCGTTGCAGGTGCCGGCCCCGCCCAGCTTCTCCTTGGTGACCTCTTCCTTTGTCACCGACTTGATCACCTCAGGCCCGGTGATGAACATGTAGCTCGTCCGCTCGGACATGATGATAAAATCAGTGAGCGCAGGCGAATAGACCGCGCCGCCCGCGCAGGGCCCGAGTACGACCGAGATTTGGGGAACAACACCCGAAGCGAGTGTGTTGCGTAGAAAGATGTCGGCGTACGCTCCGAGGCTATCCACGCCCTCCTGAATCCTCGCCCCACCCGAGTCATTCAGGCCGACGACCGGCATACCGGTTCGCATCGCCATGTCCATCACCTTGCAGACTTTCTCCCCGAACACGCGCGACAGCGTGCCGCCGAACACGGTGAAATCCTGCGAGAAGACCGCCACCGGCCGGCCATTGATGCGACCGTGTCCGGTCACCACCGCGTCGCCCGGAATCCTGCGCTTCTCCATTCCAAAATCGGTGCAGCCGTGGACCCGCAGCCGGTCGAGCTCTACGAAGCTCCCCTTGTCAAGCAGGATGTCGATGCGCTCGCGCGCGGTCAGTTTGCCGGCGGCATGCTGCTTGGCGATCGGCTCCTCGCCCCCACCCAGTTGCGCAGCCTTGTTTCGCCTCTCCAACTCGTCCCTGACATGCTTGATGTGCGACATATGGAGAGTGATGGTAGACGCCCAGCCCCTGCTTGTCAAACACCGGCGGACGCCGTGTTGAGACAGCAACCACGGATCGACACGGATTGTGCAGCCAACCGAAGTCAGCTGCAAGAAGCCAAGTGCCAGATGTCAGAAGTGCCGGCGCGGTGGAGTCATCGAAGACCGCGCAGATGTCTAGGACTTGGGCTTGGGCTTGTGTTTGCGCTTGGGCTGGAGCTGCTACTCAGTGCAGCAAAACAACCTTGCGCATCCGACCCTCGCCCCCCGTCCCTTGTCCCTCGTCCCTCACAAAGAGGATACCGGTCCGCGGGTTCATCACCCTCCGCCCCATCGCGTCGAACACGATGCTGGATGCAAGGCACTTGACACCCTGCGCACCGAAGAGGATCGTCGGCCCTTGGTTCGCCCTTCGCACCTCCGGCCCCGACACTTCCTCAACTGCCGGATTGGGGTCCGTCTTGCCCCAGGTCCGGTTGGTGTTGTAGTCCTTGCCGTCTACGGTCCCGGCCCAGCCCTGGTAGACAAGCAACGCCTGACCGCCACCACCGCCCCGCAGCCGAGGGTACATCTGGTCGCCGCTCTGGCGGACGACCGGACCGCCCCGGAAAACCACTCCTCCCGGTGACACCATGGCACCGTAGACTTCGAAGTCGTTGAGGTTGCGGTAGTCCTGCCACACCACGAGGAAATCCGCGCCGTCAAAGGAAATGGAAGGCATCAACTGCTCACCCGGCGACGTTGATACAGGTCTGCCGGTCGGATCGAGCAGTGTGCCTTGCGGCGTTACCCGGGCACCGAAGACATCATGGTCGTAGCCGTAGCGGTTGTCCTGCCACACCACGAGAAACTCTGCGCCGTCGAAGCTCAACGCAGGAAGGTGCTGGTTATTCTCTGCCTGGGAGACGGCAATCCCGTCAGGGTCGAGCACGGTACCTTGCCGGCTCACCCGGGCGCCATAGGTGTCCCAGTCGCTGCCGTTGCGCGAGTCCTGCCAGACCACGAGGAAGTTCGTGGTGTCGAAAGCGACGGCAGGGGCGTAATGGAACCCGGGCCCGGATGAGATGGACATGCCGGACGGATCCAGAACCAGGCCTTGCGGCGTTACCCGGGCACCGTAGACATGGAAACGAACGCTGTCGCGGTAATCTTGCCACACAACCAGGAAGTTTGTGCCGTCAAACTCCACCACGGGAGCGCTCTGTTCTTCGGGCGCCTGCGCGATAGCGAAACCGGCGGGGTCGAGCACCACGCCATGGGACGTCACGCGCGCGCCGTAGATGTCGCCGCCCGGGTCCCCGCGGCAGTCCTGCCAGACAACCAGGAAGTTCGCACCGTCAAAGCCAACCGCGGGAGTGAACTGCTCGCGCGGCGTCTGCGAGATGACAAACCCCGCGGGATCCAGCACGACGCCCTGTGATGTCACCCGCGACCCGTAGATATCGCCGGCTGGGCCGGCGCGGAAGTCCTGCCACGCCACGAGGTAGTTCGCACCGTCAAACCCGGCCGCAGGAGTAGCCTGGCCATGGGCGGCTTGCGAGGTGAGAAGACCGGTTGGGTCGAGAACGACGCCTGCCGGGGACAGCCGCGCCACGTAGATGTCGTAGTTCGCGCCGCTCCTGTCGTCCTGCCACGCCACGAGCAGGTTCGCACCGTCAAAACCTACGGCAGGGTAGTACTGTTCGCGTGCCGCCTGCGAGACGCCAATACCGGCTGGGTCCAGGACTGCACCTTGCGTCGTCACCCGCGCGCCGTAGATGTCGTAGCCGCTGCCGCCACGATGGTCACCCCACGTCACCAGGATGTTCGCACCGTCAAAAGCCAGGGCCGGGAAACCCTGGTTGCCGGCCGCAAGCGAGATGGCAAGGCCGTCACCATCCAGCACCACGCCCTGCGGGGTCACCCGCGCAGCATAGATGTCGTAGTTGCTACCGCGGGCATCCTGCCAGACCGCCAGGAAGTTCGTACCGTCAAAGGCAGTCGCCGGGGCCAACTGGTCGTTGGCCGCAGTAGTGACGGAGAAACCGGTCGCATCGAGCACCGTGCCGTCCCGTGTCACCCGCGCACCGTAGATGTTGCAGCTGGTATCCCGGTAATCCTCCCAGACCACAAGGAAGTTGGCGCCGTCAAAGGCAATGGCAGGAGTTGACTGGTCGTCGTCTGCGGTAGAAATCGGGATGCCGGCAGCATCCAGGACGGCGCCCTGCGGGGTCACCCGCGCACCAAAGATGTTGTCGGTGGTGTCGGTGGTATCGCTGCGATTGTCCGCCCAGACCACGAAGAGGTTTGCCCCGTCGAAGGCAACGGCAGGAGTCATCTGGTCGGCGTCGGCAGCGGAGATGGCAATGCCGGAAGGATCAAGCACCGCTCCCTGCGGAGTGACACGCGCGCCGTAGATATCCCAGTCGGTGCCGGTGCGGTTCTCTTCCCATACGACCAGGAAGTTCGCGCCGTCAAAGCACACGTCCGGAGAACCCCGGTCACCGGGCTCCGGCGTGATGGTGACACCCATGGGGTCGAGAATCGCGCCTTGCGGCGTCAGCCGCGCGCCAAAGATACGACCACCGCGCTCATCCTGCCACGCAACAAGGAAGTTGGCGCCATCGAAGGCGACCGCCGGCATTAGCTGGTTGCCCTGCGCAGTGACGGGACTGATGCTTGTGTCCATCAGGAACTCGCCGGCGTCCGGCAGAGAATTCAGGCCCGCAGACGGACCGTTGAGGGGACGCACGGCCCGGGCCTGCTCACGGACGTCCGCTGCCTTGAAACCAGGCTGCACTCCCCATCCGTGGCGCGCCGTTTCCCGCCCTGCGGCGCGTACCGCCGACGCCAGGTAGCCAAGAGTCAGAAGCAGACAGGCCGTTCTCATCATAGCACCCGGACGTCTGATTATCGGCAGCACCCGCCGATTGTCAACGGCCGTGTGGCTTGGTGCCTATGCTGGAGAGGAAGCGGTCGAGGCGAATACGGCTTGCGGCTGACGGGTCACGGCCTGCAGCCAGCCAAAGCCCGAGCTCAAGCGCAAGCTTCTTGCGACACGCTGGAGAACGGACTTGCCGACGTGGTCTTGGTCCAGGCAGTCTCGGTCCGAGTCTCCAGCACCTTCTCCGCTCCGCCGGTACGGACGCCTCTACTCGCTCTCCTCGTCCGCGTCCTCTACCACAGCCGGGCCGTTGTAGGAGACGGAGATGCGATGAGAGGCGCCGAGTCGGCCGTAGGGAGCAAAGGCGTAGTCTACGCCGATGCCCTGCCAGGATAAGCCCAGACCTATCGGTGACGCTAACCGATTTCCTTGACGTCGGTGCCGGGGTTGCTATGCTGCTGCATGGCCAGAATTGCGCGGGCAGTCGTGCCGGGCGTTGCCCATCATGTAACCCAACGGGGGAACCGGCGCGAGGATGTGTTCTTCTCAGATGGAGACCGTACGCACTTCCTGGAACTGCTGCTGCATTACTCGGTCGGGTGCGGTCTTGAGATACTCGGGTACTGCCTGATGACGAATCATCTGCACCTGGTTGTGGTGCCGGAGTACGAGAACTCCCTGGCGCGGGTGCTGAAGCCTGTGAATCTGCGGTACGCGCGGTATGTGAACATACGGCAGGGTTGGTGTGGCCGGCTGTGGCAGGAGCGATTCTACTCGTGCCCGATGGACGCGGCGCACACGCTCATAGCGATGCGGTACGTTGAACAGAACCCGGTGAAAGCGGGGCTGGTGGAGAGCGCCGAGGAATACGGTTGGAGCAGTGCACCAGGTCATACCGGCCGCAGAGTGGACCCCCTGCTATCGGACAGGCGTGGCCTGTTGTCGAGCATAGAGAACTGGTCGGAATGGCTGCGAACCTCCGAGTCTGAGGCGGTGCTGGACCAGTTTCGTATGCACACGCGTACTGGCAGACCGTTTGGCAATACGGCCTTCGTGGAGAAGGTCGAGTCGAGGCTGCACCGATTGCTGAGGCCGAAACCCCGCGGCAGGCGGCGTGCAACTGCAGGATGACGTGCCTAATTCGGTTAGCGTCCCCGGAAATCGAAGGCTGCATACGATAGCCGTGCGGTAGGTGCCATCCTCGTTGGTCATGACCAGAACTCCGAATGTGTACTACAGCACACATTCCGCCGAAGGCCGGAATCGGTCCTAAGTTCTGTATTCTCAATTCACTATTCTCAATTGCCTCGCTGACCCCTCCTATACCTCCCCCATAACTATCCTCACTACCTGCCAAACCACGAGCCGGGGAGTCTCCCGAGGAACGAGGCAGACTACTTCGTCGGCTACTTCCACCGCTACTTCGTCCGCTACGTGGCGAGGAACGAGGACAGCTACTTGTCCGGTTCCTTGCCGGACAACGCGGACCGCTCCTTCCCGGACTCCCTGCTGAGTTCCCCTCCACATTCCCCTCCGAGTTCCTTCCCGGGTTCCCTCGCAGACTACCTCCCTGCCAACCTGCCGAGGTTCCCGGAGAAGTGCCAGGAGAGATGCGACGTGTGCCGCCGGCGGAGTCGATCCGGCCGGGACTCAGAGATTCTTGCGGTGGGTTCGGAGAGTCTTCTCAAGCCAGGCCAGCCAGCGGTCTACGCCGTCGCCGGTCCTGGCCGACATCTCGATGAAGGTAATACCGGGCTTGAGCTTGCGCACGACCTGCTTGAGCGCCCGCACGTCGAAATCCACGTAGGGCAGCAGGTCCATCTTGTTGATGACGAGCACATCTGACTTGGAGAACATCAGGGGATACTTGACCGGCTTGTCGCTACCCTCGGGCGTGGAGATGACCGTGACGTTGTAGTGGGCCGGCAGGGCGAACTCGGCCGGGCAGACGAGGTTGCCCACGTTCTCGATGATCAGCAGGTCGAGATCTGCGATCTCAACCTCGCCTAGGGCCGGGCCGAGCATCAGACCATCAAGGTGACACGCGCCCTGGGTGTTTATCTGGACGCAGCCTACGCCTGCGGCCGCGACCCGTCGCGCGTCCAGATCGCCCTGGATGTCACCCTCGATGACCTGTATCCGGTACTTCTTCGCCAGGGCCTCCGCCGTTCTCTCGACCAGAGTCGTCTTCCCCGCGCCGGGCCCGGACATGATGTTGATGCCGAGGACGCCGTGCCGGTCAAGCTCCTGTCGCTGGGCAGCGGCGAGCGCGTCGTTGCTCGCCAGCACCCGGCGCATCAACCGGATCTCAGGCATCAGCAAACTCCGAAGTGCGAACGCCGACCGCCGAATGCCTGCTTCCGGACTTCGACGTTCGGAGATTGGCGCTCGGCGGTTGCTACTGTCTGAGCCATCGCAGCTTGTTTGACTTGAAGGGGATCGTCTGGCTGCGTTCGCTGCCGACCGAGACGAGGGCGATCGGGCACTCGCAGAGCTCTTCCAGCCGCGCGAGGTAGCGCCGCGCCCGCACGGGCAGTTCCGCGAACGAGCGGCAGCCCGAAGTCTTCTCGCGCCAGCCCGGCAACGTCTCATACTGCGGCACGAACTCCGTCGCGTGGAAGGGGTCAAACTCACGGACGTCGCGACCGTCAAGCCGGTAGGCGTGGCAGAGATTGATCTCCTCCCACGAATCCAGGACATCCAGCTTGGTTATGATGAGGGCGGTCAGCTTGTTGTGCCGCACCGAGGCCCGCACCACCGGCGCGTCGAACCACCCGCAGCGTCGCGGACGGCCCGTGGTGGCACCATATTCGTTGCCCAGCGAGCGCAGCCGGTTGGAATCCGCCTCGCTCATTTCCGTGGGGAAAGGCCCGAGCCCGACGCGGGTGGTGTACGCTTTGGCAATTCCTACGACCTCTTCCAGCCAGACCGGGCTGATGCCGGTCCCCGGCGACACGCCGCCTGCCCAGGTGGAAGACGAAGTGACGTAGGGATACGTGCCGAAGTCGATATCGAGGTGCATCCCCTGCGCACCCTCGAAAAGCACCCGCTTGCCGCGCCGGAGCGCATCCTCGATGACCCGGCTGCCGTCCCCGACCATCTTCGCTATGCGCCGGGTGGCCTGCCAGTAATCATGCGCCGTGGATTTGAACGGAATCGGCTCTGCCTTGTACCGGTCCATCAACATGAAGTTGGCCGCGGCCAGGTTGTGCTTCAACTTGTCGCTGAAGGCCTCTTCCGAGAGCAGGTCGCCGGCGCGGATGCCGGTCCGGTTCACCTTGTCCGCGTAGGCCGGGCCGATACCCCGGCCGGTCGTGCCGATGCGCTGCCGGGCCGACTGCTCGTCGCGCAGGCGGTCGAGCTGCTGATGGTAGGGAAGGATCATCTGCGCCCGGGAGTCGACCACTAGCCGCTGGCCGAGCGGCACCTTTTTCTTGCGCAACGCGGCCAGTTCGTGTTCGAACACGTACGGGTCGATGACACATCCGCAGCCGATGACGCAGGCGGCCTTCGGACTCAGGATGGCCGATGGTATCTGGTGGAACGTGAATGTGCTTCGCTCGACGCAGACCGTGTGCCCGGCGTTCGGACCGCCCTGGAAGCGGGCGACCACGCCAGCGCTGCCGGCCAGAAAGTCAACTGCCTTGCCCTTGCCTTCGTCGCCCCACTGCGCGCCGACGACTGTCAGGTTAGGCACGGTCTGCTCCTTCTGGTACACCCGGGACGGCAGTCAACTCGCCCTAGAACTGGTAAGAGAAGGAGAACTTGTAGTTGGAGGTCGGGAAGTCGTAGATCAGCTGGTCCATGCTCAGGTCGAACTTGAACTTCGCGTACTCGACTCCCACCCCGAAGCAGAGGCCGATGGACTTGAAGGTCCCCAGGTTCTTGCGCACCAGCACATCGCCGATCCCGTAATGGTAGGTCTGACTTTCTTTTTCCAGCACGATGCCGCCGCGCTGGCCGGTCAGGTCCTCGAAGTAGCCGAGCCGGGCATAGAGCAGGTTGATGAACTTGGCCTCGACCCCGACTGACTTCCAGGCGTCGCGCAGCTCTTCCTGCAGCATGCGGCCAAACGGCTTGGTGCCGGTCGTATCGTAGAACATGCCGACAAGGATTTTCGAGACCTCGGGAACGACGGCCACGGATACGACTTCGTTCTTGACCGGAAAGTAGGCCAACCCAAGACGCAGCATTCGCGGCAGAGGGTCGGATTCGCCGGAAGACGTGTACGAGATGTTGGGACCAATGTTCGAAAGCGAAAGTCCGACGTTGAGGAAGTCGAACGGTTTGTACAGCGCGCCGGCGTCCAGGGCCCAGGTGATGCCGGTCCCGCCGGCCTCGATCCCTAGCTCGGGCATGACCTTCCAGACCCAGTCCGGAACCAGAAACGAGTAGATGAACTTGGCCGCGACCCCGACGCCGAGGTTGGGCATCACCGAGTAGCCGTACCCGCCGGCCACGGCCACGTCGAACGTAGTGTAGCGGCCGAGGAAGTCGTTGTGCTCGTTGACGACGTCGGTCTCACCGGTCGTCAGGTAGATGATGTTCCCTCCGACGTTGCCATAATCCTTCAGTTCGTGCGTCAGGCCGGCGTACTCATAGTACATCCCCGGGTAGAGCCCGGGCAGCCAGTTGCTGTGCATCAACGTAGCGTGGGTTCCTCCCAGGAATGCCATGGCCCCCTGATTGTAGTAGACGCTGCTGGCGTCGTCGGCCAGCGCCGTGAAGGCCCCGCCGAGTCCGGTCGGCCGGGCCGCAGGCCAGATCATCAGAAACACGGCACCCGGGTTTTGGCTCGCGCTTGCGACCCCGAGCAGGGCTGCGAGCGCCAGCCAACAGGCTTTCTTCCTCATACGAACGTCTCCTTAGTAGTCACAGACAATTATAGATTGGAGGGTGTCAACGTCAAGCTAAAGGACGCAAGAGGCACGGCCGCAATTGGCACGCGCTACCTGAGCACGAGGAGCTTGTCACGCACTGTCACCTGCTGCCGGCGCCCCGCTCCCTCGTCTACTCGAGCCGTCAGGGCGAACAGGTACACACCGTTTGCCGGCAGGTTGCCGCTGCCGTCGCGGCCGTCCCAGGCGATATCATTGTACCCAAAGGTTGCCGGCCGGAACCCCAGGTCGCGCACCAGGTTGCCTGCCAGTGAATAGACTCGTACGCGAACGTCCGCATTCCGGCTGACCACGAAAGTAAACCGGCAGCCGGCGCGCACGGGGTTCGGGTACGGAAGCACCGACTCAACCTTAAGCGCGTCCGAGAGCAGCGGTCTGACCGCGATGCCGGCCACGGTCCGATTGAGCAGGTTGTCGGAAACCGCAATGAAGAGCGAATCCGTCGCATCGGTCAGCTTCAGCGCCAGGCGAAAGCGGGCCGTCGACGACGAGCCGTCGTCAAAGACCAGCAGGTCGGTCAGGCCGGTCGCGTAGGCCGGGTCGTTCACGTAGAACATCGGCGTCTCTCCCGCGACCGGCGCGATCATGATACCCGAGCCGTCGCTTGCCACGCCCTCCAGCTCGAATTCGGCCGGCACCGTAGCCCCGCTCTCCAAGCGGTGGCCATCCCGGTAGAACCCGACAGAAGGAGGCGTCGTGTCGGAGTGGATCGCCGGCTCGCGCGCATAGGCTATCGTGTCATGCAGCAACGCCACATCCTCTGCTCCATCCCAGAGCGAGACGCTGGCCCGGCAGGAACGCGGCAGCGGCGCGTAACTGCCGTTCAGCACGAAGACGGTATCCAAAGGCAGGCCCACTGGGAACACGCCCTGGAACGACAATGAGCCATCAATCACGCCGCCGGTTCCGCGCGCCAGGTCTGAACCCGGCAGTTCGTAGTTCGTCTCTCCCCGGAAGGAACGGTAGGTACGGATCCGCCTCGGCCCGCGGAGCGCCCAGGAGAACTCCACCCCGGCTGCTTCGGCCCGGCCGGAGACGTCAAACTGCGCCCCGGGGCGCAGTGTTTCAGGTACAATTGACAGGCCCTGGCTGGAAGCGTGCGGCAGACGCAGCACGGTCGCGGGATCGCCGAAAAGGTGATATATCTTGTCGTTCGGCCAGGCCTGGAAGAAGCTGTGACCGATCGTCGAATCGGGCCGGGTGAACAGCGGTGTGAGCAGGCTGCGGGCAAAGACGATGTTCGAACCGGCAACCGTGGCCTTGGTCGCGCCGACCGAGGCGATCGCGCCGCCGTCCTGCCGCACCAGCTCCTCGGCGATACACTCGAACTGCGTATCTTCGAAGCGCCCGACCGAACAGCTGCCGAAGAAACAGAAAGGGCTGTGGTGGCCGTTCCGGATCTGCGCCACCTGCGATATGTTGAGCACGCTCTCATGAGTCAGGTCGAACCCCGCCCCGTGGCCGAAGAAAACCAGGGCGAGCCCGCCGAGGTTCATCTGCCGCACCAGTTCGGCGTGTGCGCCCGGCTTGCTCTTCACCCCGGAATAAGGCCATTCCGTAAGATATACCTTCACCAGGTCCAGCTGGCTTTCCGGGACCATGCCCATCGCTTCGCAGTAGGTGATATGGCCGAAAGTGATCGGGTCCCACCGCTTGGGGTCATTGGGATTGGCCTCACCCAGGAACTCGTCATCGGCCAGCAGCAGAAACCGCTTGTTCCACAACCCGCCGGGCTGGGTCTCGTATTCAATGACTCTGTCCACGAACCGGCGCAGCTCTGCGGCGCTGCGGCAAGTGACCCTGCCCAACACCATGTCCGGGCTGTTGCCTTCGCCATCGAAATCCGCGTACCAGGCGTCGAAGGCCAGCGCGCTCCGGTCATAGGCATCCGGGTTCAGCCCCAACCCGTACTCGTAGGTGGGGACTCCGGGCGGACGGTCGCCCAGCGCCGCCCGGTAGTCACAGGTTGCGTCGCCGGCCAGGAGCCCGTAGGCCGGGTGCTTGTCGGTGAAGAAACGCTTGATTGCTCCCGGTTCCTGCATGCCGAAGGCGTAGTCGTCATAGATGTCGTCGAGCGTCGCCACCTGAGCGAGCGCCTGGGCGATGCCGGCTATGCGCCCCGTGCGGTAGCGGGCCAGTTGCTGGGCCGGGCTGAGGAACTCCCTGGGCGCCACAATCCAGTAGTCGGCCTGCCCGTCGCCGTCGCGCAGGCGCCCCGGGCTGCGCAGCTCCATCCGCGCCGGCTTCAGAAAGCAGCCGGCGGAGGCGACCGCGAACTCTGCCGGCCGGGTCGGATGGGCTGAGAAGCGGGCGCTGTCTCCCGACCACTCGGCGCCGTTGCAGACGAGCGGCGCATAGGGATCGGTCACATCCAGCGCCAGCGGCTGCTCGCGGGCGTCCTTGATACAGAAACTGAAGCTGCCCGTGTCGTCGTGCAGGAAGTGGAGCTGACCCTCACGCAGAGAGAGACGTCGCAGGTAGTCCACCGCGACGTAGTCGAGGTAGACTCGCTTCTGGCCCTGTCCGGTCAGCTCGAGCGTCAGCACGTTGCGGCTGGCGTTCACCGGCAGCGCGGTGTCCACGGCGAAATTGAAGGGGTTGGTGGGGGCGGACGGCGGGACGTCGAAGGTGGCAACCTGGCGGTGATTGAACAACACCGAAACGCGGTTGCCGCCGGCGTCGGCCAGGAGGTTGCCGGCGAGCCGCCGCGCCTGTACCGGAGAGACCATCTCCAGCGGCACGTCGAGTGTCGCCAGGTCGCGGTCAGCCGCCTTGAACAGCTGCGACCAGATCCAGAGCAGGCCGGAGCGAGCCGGGCAATCCATGTCCTTCTCCTGGTGAAGCCTCTCCGACCCGAAGTAGACAACCGGCGCGCCGGCCGTGTCCGCTTCGGGCGCCGACAGAATCCTGCCTCCTCGCGCTCCACCCCAGGTCAGCCAGTAAACGTTGTTGCGGGTGAAGAGATTCTCGACATAGACCGAGCATCTTCCGATCCAGTGGTTCGGACCAAGACCGTAGAAAACCAGGCGGTCGCCTGGGTCGAGCCTGCCATCGTCGCCGCCCTGTACCAGGACCGGCACCTGCCGCATGGAATCGGGATATGTTCTGTTGGGCTCGTGCTCGCCGACCGTGTACAAGGCAAGCGTCGCCGGGTCCAGCCCGGAGAGGCTCAGGCCTGCCGCGGCCAGATCGTGCCCGGTGAGGCCGTAGATGCCGGTCGAGTCGACGCTGAGCCTGAGCCAGTGCGGCGAGCGCCGGAATTGACCGGCCGAAACCGCGGACGCCGACTGAGAAGCAGCGGCCGCCGGCCAATCCAGCTTCCATTGCCCGGCCTCCGCCCGGTTCAGCAACATGCCGGCAACGGCGCCGTCCAAAGGGTCGGGTTCCAGGCTCCGCCAAGGTCTGGATTCAAAGGCAATTGACACTTCGATCCACTCAAAGTAGCTCAGGGCGTTCGTACCCGGGGCAAGCCGGCAGGGACTCAGCTGAACCGATACGAAGCGGTTGCGGCGCAGGACCTCTGGCTGCCCGACAGCGACTGGCGGCCGCAGGTAGGCCTCTGCTCTCGACGGCAGATCATCGTACCACGACGAGTCTCCGTCCCATGAAAGATGCGGAACGGTGGTCAGGCGCGCCGACTCGAGCCTGCGCTCGGGCCCGGTCCTGAAACTGACTCGCACGCCGCCCGTCTGCGGAATCCCCACGCGGACCACTTTTCCCGGCAGGTCGGGCTCGCCGGGCTGGGCGAGATGGTCGGCGTCATCGAAGTCGACAACCTGCCGACTGCCGGCGCAGTCCATCAGCCTGCACTGTCCCGGCATGTATCGAAATGAGAGGCCTTTCTCGTCAGCGACCTGAACGGTCAGGGAACCCCGCAACGTTGAAGGCAGCAGGCAGAAGACGAATAGCAGCAGTCCGGTCTTCGTGAAAACGAGTCTAGGTGGATGCGGTCTCATGTCAAGCGGCCGGGCCGGGCGCACCCGTCATGGCCTGACCCTGACTTCGAAGTCGGACTGGATCACGCCTCCGCTGGCCAGGGCCGCGATGACTCTCACGTCATCCTCGTTGCCCACGTCGATGAACGAAAGCTCGCCGTCCGGTCCCGGGGCAGCCGCGGAGATGGCGCTGCCGTCTACAAGCAGTACGGCCGGCCCGTCGCCGGCGGTCAGGGTGAGCGAGGTCGCGAGGACGGCTGTAAGCGGAGTGGTAGTCCGCGCCTCCGCCCCGATCTCCTTGTTAGCAGCCAGCAGTCGCCCGAGCGCGAAGCGTCGAGAGGCGTCTCCGCCGACCTCGACTGCCGCGCCGGCGGTTTCACCGATCCCTACCCAGCGCCCCTGCCACACCTCGACGCGGCCGCGGCTGAAAAGCAGTTCGACCTGGCGCCGCGACTTGGGCTGCCCCAACAGCAGCTCCAGTCCCCGCGCGGTCCGGCGCAGCCGGGAGTTCCAGCCCAGTCTCGCCAGCCTCTGGTTGAGTACGGCAGTCGCCAGCCCGAGCCCGTTCCGGCTCAGTTTCCCGGCCGGCAGAGCATCAACCGTCATCGCCGGTTCGTAGGGAATGCTGACTGAGCCGGCGCGGTTGAACCGCCCCAGGCGGAGCTCCCATTCAGCCGTTCCGGCCGAGTCGCGACAGGAAAGCCGGACCGGCAGCCCGGTATGCGGATCCACATCCATGGTCCCGGTCAGCTTCTTGGTAAGAGTAGGGTCGAGGATCGGCAGGTCCGGTTGGAACGCGAACCGGTAGCGGCCGCGCTCGGTGCCGACGAACTCAAGCGGTCTGCCGCAGAATGCCCCCCCGCCCTGCTCAAGAATCCGGGTCTCGATGCCTCGAATCGTGCGACGCCAACCCGACCGCTCCCTCTCGTATTGGTCCGGGCCATCGGCCCTCAGCTCCACTCGGGACGTCTCGGCCCTACGCCGCATGCAGCCAGTCCATACCTCCCGGTCCGGCCGTGCACGCCTTCCCGTGAACCGAACTTCTATTGGGAAAGGCACGTCGGTGTGGAAGGCAAGTGTGAACCGAAATGACTCGAGCCCGGTCAGCCGTCCCCACGCGCCGGCCCCGGCCTGTACGGGCGCAATAGGTTGCGGGGCACGAAGCAGGCTGGCGCACGACAAACCCAGCAGCGCAGCCAGGGCGGGAACTGAGAATCGAACTAGTCTAGAAATCGGTGCCCAGTCCGAGGATGAACTTCCAGTTCTTGTCATCGGTGGCCGACAGCGGATACGCGAAGTCGAGCTTCAAAAGGAAATACGAAATCCGGATGCGGATACCGGCTCCGGCCCCGAGCTTCAAATCCTCGAATCGGCCCGCGTTCCAGATTCTCAGGCTGTCGTGCTTCACGAGCCCGGCATCAAGGAATCCGACCCCTCGGATACCGCCGAACTCGATGGGCAAAGGGAATGCCAGCTTCACCCGGTCGATAAACGGGTAGCGCAGCTCCAAGCTCACCGTCGCGGCGGCCGGCCCATGGTCCCTGTAGAACTCGGCCGGTTCGTACCCTCTTACGACAAGCTGACCCGGCGCGTACTCAAGGAACCGAATGCCGCCCAGATAGTACCGATCCGCGTTCGCGCCGAAGCTCGCTATGCCTAAGAACCGGCTGGCGAACACGAATCTGCGTCCGAGTCTTTGGTAGTTGCGAACGTCCATGAGTACATCCTGGAACTTCCTGCTCCCTAGGAAGGACGCGTCCGCGCCGAACCGGGCCCTGGTGCCACGGGCCGGGCCGTCGTAATCCCATAGTGTGTTGTCTAGGACGAGCGCGGCCTCACCGGAGAGAACTAGCTCGTTCCACAGGCTGTCTTGGTACCACCCTGATTGCGGCACGGCAGGATAGTCAACCCAGGTGTCGCGCACTACTTCGCTGTGGTACGCGGTTGGGCCGGCCTCGATCCGGACAAAACGGTTGAACGGATAGACGCCGATCGCCTGCAACCCCCGGTTGAGTTCCCACTCGAAGACGCTCCCGGGCACATACCTGCGAATGTTCTGCAACTGGAAGAAGGTCAAGCCATAGTCGATGCGGCGGGACAGGTGCCAGTACTGGAATATCAGATCAGAACTCAGGATGTCGCCGTAGATGTCCGTGTAGAGCTGGAATCGGTGGTCACCCATCATGTCGCTGAAGGCGACATAGACCTCGCCGGCCAGGCCCCCGGACGAACCGGTTCCGTACGAAGCCGCGCCGGCCGCATAGTCAAGTGACAGGTTGAAGCCGACCGGCTTGACGCGGCCGAAATCGAGGCCGGCCTTCTCGAAAGCGTACGTATCAAGCGGAGGCTGGTAGGGGATGCCCGAGTCCGCCGGCAGGTTCTCAAATGGGTCGAGCATCACAGCGACATCCCAGCCGACGTTGGAGAAGTAGGCAAAGGAGAGCTTGCGGTCATCGCGGGAGAGGGTGAGGTACGAGACGTCTCCCAGCAGGTTCGTCCGGCGAACGATGCGATTGGTCGCCAGCGAGTACGCGTACATGTTGCTGGCCGAATCAGAGGCAGCGTAGAGCAGATACTGACCGGAGTGAGAGAACTCGGGGTGTGAGATCTGGCCACCGCGGTCGGTGAGCCGGGAGACCTCGCCGGCCGCGTTGCGGGTCCAGACCGCATACCGACCGGGTATCCAGGTATGGCCCTCGTCCGGCCGATCGGACACGAACGCTATGGTATCACCGCCCGGCGAGAACACCGGGTCGCGCTCCTCGTAGATGTCGTATGTAACCCGGGTGGGCTCCCCGCCGCTGACCGCTATGGTGTAGACGTCGCTGAACCCGTTCCTGACTCCGACGAAAACGATCTTTCCCCCGTCGGGCGAGAACCGGGGACTGAAAATGGCATCGAGACCACCGTAGAAGCGACGCCTCACCCTGCCGGTGGCGCAGTCGATGAGCGCGAGATTATCAAGCCCGCCGCTGGTCGTGACTACTGCCAGCACCTTCTCGTCAGGTGACCAGGCCACACCGGGGCGGAGGAGGTGCATCGACTCAAAACCGCCCGACCTCCCGCCCTTGACCAGCCGCTTCAATACCCGCCCCTCGAAGGCTGATACTACGTACAGGTCGGCGTACTCCGACCGGTCCGAAATCATGGCGACCTTCGTCCCGCTCGGTGAAATCGCCGGCGCCGTGTTGTAGATTGACCCGTCTTCCTGGTGATTGGTGAGACGCCTGGCCAGGCGTTCGAAGTTCTCGAGCTTCACCACCTGAGGCCAGTACTTCACCCGCAGGTAGTCCTCCCAGTCTTTGCTGAACCGCTTGACCGTCACGCCAAACACCGCGGCGAAAGCTCCATCCAGGTTTTGCCTGCCGCGCAGCGACTGCATGAACTCGAATACTTTCTGCCTGCCGTACCTGTACTCTACATACCGGAAGAAGGACTCGCCCTCGCGGTAGACCAGGTATCCCATCTGGTCCGACAAATCCTGTAGCGAAACCAGCCGGTTGTTGATGACGAGGTCGCGCATGAAAACGTCCGAACTTACATTTACCCACCCGGACTGGTACTCGGCGAAACCCTCTATCACCCAGAGCGGCACGTTGAACTCGTCGATGGCTCCGAGCAGGGACGCGAGCCGAGACCGGTAGTACATCTGGAACTCGAAGATATGAGTGAGTTCGTGGCCGATAACGTGGTGCAGGTCGTTGTAGGACCCGTTGAACGGCACCACGATCCGGTTTCTGATCAACTCCGAGAACCCCCCGACGCCCTCGCTGATAGCGTCCAGTATGACGTTGGTTTCGCTGAACTGCCCCGGCGACAGATACACGATCAGAGGTATCTTGCCCTCGATCTCAACGCCCAGGTCTTTCGACGTCTGAGCGTAGTACTCCTCGGCCGACCTTCCGGCAAACTCGGCCAGACCCTCTCCGCCCGTATAGAAAAGCACTCTGAAGTGCTCTGTTTCATATGTTCGGAACTGGTAGTCGCGGGTCTGCACCTTGTTCTCGCCGAAATAGGAGTATTGCGCTTCGGCCGACCCTGCGGTGAGCAGCAAGACCACTGCCAGACCCAGGCGTGCTGCGTATTGACGCGCAGACATGGAGAACGCCGCTGCGATGGTCCCGCTGCGAACCAAGGTGCAGCAGCCCGCTGAGACTCCCGGCGACTTCATTCGGGTCGCTTCAACGCGGTTTCGGTTTCTCTTCGGTGAAGAGAAAAACCCTCTCGTTCATCTTGTACCCGTAGGCCATGTCCGGCGTGGTGTGGCCGAAGCTGAAACCGCCCTTCATGTCCATGCCGATCGCCCCGACGGCGAGCTTCTTCCTCTTGGCTTCGGACATGACCAGCATCATCGCGGCAGACGCGGGCATAGTCTTCATCCGGTCTACGATATCCCGGGCCAGGGACCGGCGCATGATCTCCTCGCCGTGGCCGGTACAGGAAACTGCTCCGGTGAGACCGGCGTATGAACCTGCCCCGATGATCGCGGCATCCCCGATTCTGCCGCGCATCCGGCCCACAATCCCACCCGAAGAGGTGGCAACGGCGAGGCTGCCATGCTTGTCCCTGGCCACGGCCCCGACCGTTCCCGCATGCTCCGCGGGCAGGTTCTCCGCACCGTCTCCGGACGCCTGGGGCAGCCCGGACGGAAAACGCTGCTGGTTCTGCTTCTGAAAGTACCTGGACCCGTGGTCGTTGACTTGCCGCAATCGTGTCAGTGCCCGTTCCGTGACGACGTTGCTCTCCTCAAATCCTGCCTTGCGGGCGAATTCAGTCGCGCCGAACCCGGACAACAGCAGGTGGTCGGTGTCGTTCATCACTCTCTCGGCCACCAGGATCGGGTTCCTGACGTTCCAGATGCCGGCGACGGCACCAAACCTGCCGTCCTGGGCCATGAGCGACGCGTCCATCTCAATCAAACCATCAATCGTCAGGTCTGAACCGGTCCCGGCATTGAACAGCGGGTTATCCTCGAGTATCCGGACCGCGGCCACCACGGCCTCCAGTGCGTTTGCGCTCTGCCTCAATAGACGGTATCCCTCGTCGATCGCCTCGTTCAGCCCTGCCGCGTATCCGGCTTTGTCGTCGATGGTACCTGCCCCGCCGTGACAGATGATTCCCAGAGGTGCGTTGATCATCCACTCTCCCCTGACCTGGCTCGGCCCGACTGCTGAGACATACGACGCATGGCTACTTCTGACAAACCGGGCAGAAGTGTGTGCTCCTTCCTCCCAGTGTCTGCCGCCGGACCACGCCTTCGCATCCGCGCCGCCGGCACCTTTGGCCCTCGCGGCCGTATACCCGCAGCCGCTTCTGAAAAGAACCCGCGCCGCCATCTACCAGCCTGTATCCACCGTCCTTCATGGTCGTTCCGCACCATCTGATTCCTTCCCTGAGCACGTCGCCTAGTGCCGTGGCCAGTCGGGCCACCTCAGGTGGTTTGAGGCTGCCTGCCCGGCGGTCCGGCCTCACTCCCGCCCGGTGCAGCGCCTCGTCGGAATAGATATTGCCCACGCCGCAGGCCACGCGCTGGTCAAGGAGGAGGTTCTTCACCCGGGCCTTCCGACCGCCTAGAAGCGCGCCCAAGTAGGCTGCGTTGTAGCCCGGCTCGATGGGCTCCGGGCCCATGCGCGCCATCCCGCTGATCGGTCTGGGCAGCACGCCGCCTTCTGTCATGCACACTCTGCCGAATCTGCGCGCGTCCACAAAGGAAAGCACCTGCCCGTCGGAGAACTCGATCCTCATGTGCTCGTGCTTCTGCATCGCCGAGCGATCGGAATTGCGTACCTGGCCGCTCATACCCAGATGCAGAACGAGATCCCGTCCGCTGCTCAGGTGGAACAGGATATACTTGCCGCGGCGACCGACTTCCCGGACCGTCGCTCCGAGCAACTCACGCCTGACCCCAGCGGGCCCCGGGTGCATGGCTACCAGCTTGGTGCCGAACCTGACTGACACGATACGTTTGCCGGCCACCTGCGCACCAAGCAGACGCCTGATCGTCTCGACTTCAGGAAGTTCGGGCATTGAGCTGAGTTACCGGGCGTTTCGCCGGCTGCTCTACTTGAGTCCCTTCAGCAATTCGGCCAGCGACTGGGCAGGCTTCAGCAACTCTACCGCCTTCTTCACGTGATCGTCCCGACGCATCCGCGCCTGGTAGTCACCTCTCATGCCCAGCAGCTTCGCCGCCACCTCACGTTCGATCTCGCGAACGAAGATGGCCTCCGATGAGTCGAATTCGGACTGGGTGAACTCGACCTTCTTGGTGGTCCTCAGGTACTCGCGGAACTGCTCGAGCACGGCCTTGTCGGCGCGGAAGTCCACCGTCAAACCGGGGTGCGCGTTGGCATAGTCAACCGCGAAATCGAAGAAAGCATCCCGGGTCGTCCGGGCGGCCAGTGGGCTGAGCTTCGGATAGGCCACGAACACATCAGGCACAATCGCACCTCCGCCATAGACAGTGCGACGGAGTTTGCCGAGAGTGTGAAAGACCTCGGTGCTATCCTGGGTCGAATCCCGAATCACTGCGCTCTCTCTGTCATTCGGACGGTTGATGCATCGTCCACTCGGGGTGTACCAGAACGCGGTGGTGACTTTGACGGCTGTTTCCGGGCCGAGCGGGTGGATCGTCTGAACCGAACCCTTGCCGTACGTCGTGTCTCCGACAATCAGTCCGCGCTCCCAGTCCTGCAGCGCGCCCGCGACAATCTCCGAAGCCGACGCGCTGCCGCGGTCGACCAGAACTACCAGCGGATACTCACCGTGCGCGGCCGGCTTGTCATCCACGTACTCGCGCCTGCTTTCGGGAATCCTGCCCTTGGTCCGGACTATTACCTCGCCGGGAGGAAGGAACAGGTCAGTAACATCTCGCCCCTCACCCAGGAGGCCGCCACCATTGAACCGAAGGTCGAGAATCAGCTTGGTGGCACCGGCGGCAAACAACGAGTCAATGGCCCGGCTCAGTTCCTGAGTGGCGGTCTTGGAGAAATCGGCGAGCCGGACGTACCCGATACCGTCGTCAAGCAGGGCCGCGTAGGGCACAGCCCTGATGTTAATGATCGCCCGGGTGAGCTCGAATGGAATCAAATCGCGCACTCCCGGCCGGGCAATACCAAGCTTCACCTTGCTGCCGGGCTCTCCTCGCAGTATCTTGATCGCATCATCCGTGGTGAAGTCCACGGTCGATTTACCCTCTATCTCGGCAATCCGGTCTCCCCCCCTGATACCTGCCCTTTCTGCCGGTGTGCCTTCAATGGGAGAGATCACCGTGAGCTGCTGGTCCACTATGCCGATGTGAATGCCGATGCCGCCGAATTGGCCTTCGGTCATCACTCTCAGTTCCTTGAAGTCGCTCTCGTCCAGGAAATCCGTATGCGGGTCTAGAGACCCAAGCATCCCGCGGATGCCGGACCGGATCATCTTGTCCGGGTCAATCCTCTGGACGTAGGTGGACATGACTATGTCGACAACCCGGGAGAAAACCTGCAGGCTCTGGAGGAGACCCGTGGTCTTCTGAGCCCACAGTCTGCCGAATAGACCGCCCAGGCAGAGGGAGAGCACAACCAGAGTCGTGACCAGCGCTACTCTTCGCTTCATTACTTCAGGATAACCTTTCGCTTCAGCAACTCCTCGACGTGACCGAAGACCAGCCGTTCAAGTTCATCGACAGGCAATGTGCCGTCAACGACCTTGAACCGGCCGGGTGCGCGCCGGGCAACCCGCAGGTAGCCTTCGCGCACCCGCTCGTGAAATTCTAACCGCTCGCGCTCCAGCCTGTCAAGGACACCGGAAGTCTTCCGCTTCTGCCCTACGCTGACCGGAACATCCACCAAGACGGTCAGACTCGGCTTCAGGTCCGCGGTTACCAGCTTGTTCAATCGTGCGACCAGCTTCAGGTTCAGGCCGCGCCCGGCGCCCTGGTAGGCCGCCGAGGAATCCCCGAAGCGATCAAGGACCACCACCCTGCCCGCGGCCAGGGCGGCAAGAACCTTCTCCCTCACCAGCTGGTTCCGTGCGGCCAGGTAGAGCAGCAACTCGGTGAGACCGTGCATCTGGGAGTGACGGGGATCAAGCAGTACACGGCGAATGGCCTCGCCGATCTCGGTTCCTCCCGGTTCACGAAGCGCGGCAGAAGGAACTCCCAGGGCCGCAAGCCGCCTGGTCAGCCGTTCGACCTGCGTTGACTTGCCGGAGCCTTCGACGCCTTCGAAGGTTACGAGGACACCGCGCATCAGGTGCGCGCCTGGACGCGGGTCAGGCTACTTCTTCACCCGGAGGGTGGGACGTCCCGAGTACTTCCTGATATAGGCCTCGGTCTTGTCCCGGCACACGTCGTCCGGGAACTGAACCGGCGGCGTCTTGAAGAAATAGGATGAGGGTTCGATGATGCTGCCGGACAGACCGTTGTCGAGAGCCAGCTTCGCACAGCGGACTGCGTCGATCATCACACCGGCCGAGTTGGGTGAATCCCAGACTTCGAGCTTCAGCTCTGCGTTGAGCGGCACATCACCGAATGTCTGCCCCTCCATCCTTAGGTAGCACCACTTCCGGTCCTTCAGCCACGGGACGTAGTCCGAAGGCCCGACGTGTATGTTCTCCTCACCGATGTCGTACTTCAGGAGCGACGTGACCGCACCGGTCTTGGATACCTTCTTCGACTTCAGCCTGGAGCGCTCGAGCATGTTCATGAAGTCGGTGTTGCCGCCGACGTTGAGCTGCATGGTCTTGAGCAGCTTCACGGCCCGGTCGTTGAACAGGGAAACGAGCATCCGGTGCACGATGGTGGCTCCGACCTGAGACTTGATGTCGTCGCCGAGCACGGGCAGGCCCGCGGACTTGAACCGCTTGCCCCAGTACTTCTGCGACGCGATGAAAACCGGTATTCCGTTCACGAACGCGCACCCGGCCTTCAGAATCTGCTCCACGTACCACTTGGTCGCCTCTTCGCTGCCCACCGGCAGGAAGTTCACAACCACGTCGGTCTTCGTCTCCTTGAGTGCGCGCACTATGTCAGCGGTCGGACCGGGCGCCTTCTCGATTATCTGCGAAAGATAGAAGCCCAGCCCGTCGTGAGTCATGCCGCGCAGCACCTTTACCCCGGTCTTCGGCACGCTCGCGAACTTGTAGGTGTTGTTCGGCGCCGTGTAGATGGCCTGCGAAAGGTCTTTGCCTACTTTGTTCTTGTCGATATCTATGGCGACCGTGAATTCGATGTCGCTGATGTGGTACCCGCCCAGGTTTACATGCATGATACCCGGGATTGAATCGCCGGGCTTCGCGTTCCGGTAGTAGTGAACGCCCTGAACCAGGCTGCTGCAGCAGTTGCCGATGCCGATAATGCCGACTCTCACCTTGGGCATGCTTCCTCCTGTCGAATTCGGAAATTCATCGTTTGCCACTCATCACAGAACACTCACCCCGACGCCGCCCAGAAACGGGTTGACGAGCAGCGCCCGGCCGAAAGTCCCCGGCTCGCCGTGTCCGGGGTACAGTACGGTCTCTCTTTTCAGCACTAGCTGGAGGCGGCGGAGCGACGTCATCATCTGCTCCTCCGACCCCCCGGGGAAATCAACCCTGCCGATGGAATCCACGAATAGCGTGTCACCGGTGAAGGCAAAGCCTTGAGCCAGCAGGCAGATGCCGCCCGGCGTGTGGCCGGGCGTGTACAGAACGGTCATCTCACACTCGCCCACAAGCACCTTGTCGCCTTCCTTCAGCAGCCGTCTCGGAGCCGGCGATGTGAATCGCACGCCCATCAGGTTGGAGAGATTCCGGTCCGGGTGGGCGAGCATCTTCGCGTCCAGGTCATGCACCAGCAGCTCTGCTCCGGTCGCCTCTACGACCTCGCAGTTGGCCGCGATGTGGTCAATGTGGCCGTGGGTGTCGATAACATACTTCACGGTCCCACCGAGTTCTGATGTCTTAGCCAGGATCACTTCCGGGTTGCCGCCCGGGTCAACCACGGCAAGCTCTGAGCCCGACTTCAGAATGTAGCAGTTGGTAGCCAGCGGTCCGACCACCAGCCGCTCGACGGCCTCAGCCATTGGGTTGCCCCGAGGCGCGCAGCCGGTGCTTCGACCCTGCACCCAGCTTCCCGGTTCCGACTCCCGTAATGAGCCTGCGCGAGCGCCCTCTGCCCTCGAATCGCCAGCCTTCCTGCTCGAGCAGCCACTCCTTCATCGCCAGTCCGCCACCGAAGCCATGCAACGCGTGGCCCGAACCGACCACACGATGACAGGGTATCAGCAATGCGAAGGGGTTGTTTGCCATCACCTGGCCTACGGCTCGCGCTGCCCTGGGACGGCCGACCGCCGTCGCGAGTTCCGAGTAGGTCATGACTTGGCCGGGCCGAATACGGGCACAGCGTTCCAGAACCTTGCGCGTGAACTGAGGCAACCGCGTGGTATCCGCGCGTAGATGCCGGGGGACCCGGCCGCCGCGCAGGACAACTTTCAGATCGCTTGCCAGCCTCCGGTCGTCACGACCAGCCGGTACTCCGAGATCAACGCCCGCGACCTTGCCGTCGCGACTGCAGACGCTCACCCAATGGGGACCAAGACGGCTCGAACGGCGCTGGAGTACTTCGGGGCCACGGCTCTTCACTAACGGGTATGATAGACCGTCTGAGGCTGAAGTCAAGGAAGCGCCACCCAGCGGGACGCGGGAGTGATGGAAGCCGACGTGCAGAAGTGCCCGACCCGCCTGCGCTTGTGCTGTGTATCTGCTTGAGCTTTCACTGACACACGCTACAATCGGCGGGTGGACAACCCGCTCGAGCAAATCACGGCCAAAGACCAGCGCTACAAACCCGAGGCTTACGTGTTCATCCACGATGCCCTCGGCCACACATGGGCGCGGCTGGACCAGCGCCGGCACGTCACCGGGCGTGAACTACTTGAAGGCATCAAAGACCTCGCGCTGAAACGCTACGGCTCGCTGGCTCGTGCGGTTCTCATGTCTTGGGGTATCAAGACTACCGACGACTTTGGCAACATCGTCTTCAACCTCGTCGACGCCGGACTCCTGTCCAAAACCGCAGAGGACCGGATTGAGGACTTCCACGATGTCTACGACCTGGATGACGTCTTCGTACGCTCGTATGACATCGCCGGCCCCGGGGCCGATGCCTGAGTCCCGGGCCGAGTCGTACTTCGCTCCCGACGGCCAGCTGGGCCGTCTTCTTCGCGGATACGAGCACCGGCCCCAGCAGCTTGTCATGGCCCGCAAGGTTGAACAGGCACTGGCCGACCACGACCGACTTGCCATCGAGGCCGGTACCGGGGTAGGCAAGAGCCTGGCGTACCTTGTTCCGGCCGCGCTCTGGGCAAAAGAGAGCGGCCGGCGCGTCGTGGTATCTACCTACACCCGCCTGCTGCAGACGCAGCTGATCTCGCAGGACGTGCCTCTGCTGTCAAAGCTGCTGGGCGAGCCGGTTCGCGCCTCGGTGGCCTTCGGACAGGAGAACTACATCTGCAAGTTCCGCCTCGGGAACCAGGTGGCGCGAGGCCTGTTTGACACCGCCGGCGAAGCGAAAGCCGCGGACCGGTTGTTCCAGTGGGCCGACAAGACAGAGACCGGCGTCATCCTCGACTACCCGCACGCCCTGCCGCCGGGGCTGAGCCCCCGTATCTGCCGCGACTTCACCGTGTGCCGCCGGGACAAGTGCCCGTTCCGCGGCAGCTGCTTCTACTTCCGCGCCCGCGACTCCTGGCAACACTCATCAATCCTGGTAGTCAACCACTCCCTGCTCTTCTCCCACCTTGCCGCTGACGCCAAGCTGCTGCCTGAATGCGACGCGGCCATCCTTGACGAAGCGCATCGCATCGAAGACGCGGCCATCAAGCACTTCGGAAGCCAGGCTTCAGAACAGACACTCACGCTGCTTCTCGACCGGCTCGCCTCATCCCGCGGCGGCGGACTCGTGCAGGCACTGGGCCCGAATTCGGCAGCGCGGCGCTCGATCCAGATCGAAGCCTCGGCCGCCCGGGTCGAACTCGATCGCTTCTTCCGGGCGGTCGAGCCGCTCTTTGCCCGGGACGCGCAGCGCTCCCGGTTCCGCGAGCCGCTCGACTCCGGCTCCTCAGCCGAGGTGCTGGCGCGACTGGCCAAAGCCCTCGATGAAGTAGTGCCCGAACTGGACGACGAGGCCACGAGCGCGGAGATGGCCGGTGTGGCCTGCCGGTTAGGCTGGTCGGCCCGCGCGCTTGAGGCCTTCTCCCAGCCTGAACCGGACGGCGAAGTCCATTGGGCTGAGCGCAGCGGCCAGGGCAGGCTCTCGCTGGTCGCGGCGCCGCTGGATGTGGCCGGACTCCTGCCCGCCGCCCTCTACGATCGCTACTCGAGCACTGTTCTCACCTCGGCGACACTTACTGTCGCCGGCAGCTTCAGCTTTGTTTCCAGACGGCTCGGGCTCGAAGGATTCGAAACCGCCTCCCTGGACTCACCCTTCGACTACAAGAGCCAGAGCCTGCTCTATGTTTCGGACCACCTGCCTCCGCCGACGCAGACCGGGGAGTTCAATCGGGCTGCGGCCGCCGCCATCACCGCCATCATCAAAGCCAGCCGCGGCCGGGCCCTCGTCCTTTTCACCAGCTACGACTCGATGAATGCGGTCTTTGCGCTCATGCCCCAGACTGACTACAACTACCTGGTGCAGGGTGATACCTCGCCGGCGAAACTGCTCGACGACTTCCGCCAGGACACGCACTCCGTCCTCTTCGCAACCCAGTCATTCTGGCAGGGCGTTGATGTTCCCGGCGAGGCGCTCTCCTGCCTCGTCATCTGCCGGCTGCCTTTCGAGGTCCCCGACGACCCCCGGCTCACGGCAATCGCCGAGAAGCTCCGAGCCGACGGCATCAGCCCCTTCACGGCGTACCAGCTCCCGGTGGCGGTACTGAGGTTTCGCCAGGGCTTCGGCCGGCTCATCCGCACCGCGAGCGACCGCGGCGTGGTCTGCGTGCTCGACAAGAGGATCATCGCCGGCAACTACGGTGGCTCATTCCTCAAGTCCCTGCCCAAGGGCGTCCGCGTCACAACCAAACTCGGGGACATCGACCGCTTCTTCCAAGACGCCGGGTAGAAGCGAGGCGTGCCGCCCGGGCGCGTCTGCGGCCGGCCAAACACTTCGTGTCGATGTGGAGAGACTCTGAAAGGTCCTTCTTCGAACTCAGGATGAAGGAACCGCGAACGCTCTGGCGGCAGCCGACTACTTCATCGCTTCGGCCTTGCCGAAGCTGCGGGAGAGGAAGAACTCGTCGAGCGGAATCGAAGCGCGGCCGGAGACCATCTGCTCGGCCATCAGCTTGCCCAGAGCCGGCGCGAACATGAAGCCGTGGCCGCTCATCCCGGTCGAAACGTAGAGCCCGCGCAGCGGCGTGTCGCCGCAAATGGGGTTTCCGTCCGGACTCATCTCGTAGGAACCTGCCCACTGCCTGAGCACCTTGACGCCGGCGAGCTTCGGAACCAATCGCACCATGCGGCGCGGCATCTCGGTGATGAACTCATCGGTAGCATCGACGTTGTGACCCGGTGCCAGCGGCACCGGCGTGTAGCAGCCGATGAAGTGACCTGTGCCTGAGTGCTGCACGAAGTAGCATCCGTCCGAACGGTAGTCAACCAGCATGGGGTCGAAAACGCGTTCGACCGCCTCGGTTACCAGCGACTCGTGCCGGTCGGCCGTTACCGGGACCTTGACCCCGGCCAGCGCGCCCACTTCGTCGGCCCAGCAACCGGCGGCATTCAGGAGCATGTTGCAGGCATACTCGTCGCCCTTGGCGTCGGTGACGGATATAACCCTGTCCCCCTGCTTGTTCACCTGCTTCACGTCGCAGCCAACCACGAGCCCGCCCCCGAGGCGTTTGATGCCTTCCAGGTACCCGTAGGTGACCTTGAACGGGTTGGCCTGTCCGTCGGTCGGGCAGTAGGCGCCGCCCAGCAGTCCGGTGGGGTCGAGCCCGGTCGCAATCTTCTCACATTCGTCCGGAGAGACGAAGCGTACGTCCAGGCCGTACTTCTTCTGGATGGCAATCGCGTCCAAGAAGGCCTGCTTCCGCTTCTCGTCGAAGGCGAGGAAAAGGTATCCGCCTTCGTACCACTCGACGTCCTCTCCCAGTTCATCCCCCAGTCCCCGGAACATCCGAACGCTCTCCATCATCACCCTGATCGTCAGGTCGTGGGAGAACTGGGCCCGGATTCCGCCGATGCACCGGCCGGTAGAGCCGGCGCACGGGAAGTCGCGCTCCAGCACCAGCACTTTGAGCCCCTGCTTCGACAGGTAGTACCCGGTGGCGGCGCCGATGACGCCCGCGCCGATGACGACTGCGTCGGCAGTGCTACGCACGCGCCGACTCCAAACCAGAAGCTCGAAGCTCGCATGACGAATCAGGTCCGAATGACCCAAACCCGAAACAGGAACGGGTCAGCATTTCGTCATTGTGTGATTCGTGCTTCACTCGAGCCTAGGGTTTCGTGCTTCGGGCTTCATCTGTAAAAGCTCCCAGCAGGCCGAGCGGCAGAGGCTTGAGCGGTGGTCTTGGCCTGGGCATCTTCTGCTCTGACGCTGGAATCCCCTTCTCTTCCTGGATCAGCCGGGCGATGAGCTTGAGACAGCCCCTGCCCTGGCAATGCCCCATGCCGGTGCGCAGAACCCGCTTCACGGCTTCGAGCGAGTGGTAGCCCATCCTGATGACTCGTCGCACGTCAGCCTCACTCACTTCCTCGCAACGGCAGACGGTGACCGAAGAAAGGGATCGAGAGATCGAGGGATCGAGGGATCGAGTGCCGGACCGTGTCGCCTCTGCCCTACTCCGGCCCACCTTGTCCCTTTGTCCCTTGATCCCTTTGCCCCTTCTCTGTCTCACGGCAGGACCTTCCTGACCTGTTCCTGCGCGAAGTCGCTGACCATCGGCCCGAAACCGGTTTTGGCTGCGGGCAGCACTATGAAGTCACAATCCTCCAGCTTCGTGATCTGCTTCGCGTACCCGACCGCGTCGAGGAACCCGCCCAGCGAATCAACGATGCCGATTCGCTTCGCGTCCAGCCCCGACCATATCCGTCCCTGGCCGACTGAATCGACCTTTGCGAACGACAGCCTCCTGCCGTCTGCGACTTTCTGCACGAATTGCCTGTAGAAATAGTCCACCTGCGCCTGCATCATCGAGTCCTCTTCCGGGGTCATGACGCGGGCGTCCGACATCGCGTCCGCGTGCTCGCCGCGTTTGACCGCCTGGCGCCTCGCCCCGAGCTTGTTGTACAACCCTTCGGTGACGAGCTTGAAGTTGAACACGCCGATGGAACCGGTAAGGGTGGTCGGCAGGGCAAAGACCCTGGTCGCGTTGCAGGCGATGTAGTAGCCGCCTGAGCCGGCCACTCCGGCCATGGAGGCGACAACCGGCTTCTTCTGCCGGCACAGTTCCAGTTCGCGCCAGATCATGTCGGACGCAAACCCATCCCCGCCCGGCGAGTCGATCCGCAGGACCAGCGCCTTGACCCGCTTGTCGTTCTTCGCCTGACGGATGGCCCGCACCATGGTCTGCGCGCCCATGGTCATTCCGCCGGTCAGAAAATCGGTTCGCGACTCACCGCTGGCGATACTGCCGCTTGCGTAGACAATGGCAATCGCCGGCCTCGGCTCCCAATCCTCGCTTGCGGAGAAGCTCTCCCGGTACTGCTTCTCACTCATCTTGCGCAGACCCATCAATTCCTTGCCGAGCAGGCTGTCAAGCTGGTCGTGGTAGCAGGTCGTGTCCACGAGGCCGGCCCGCTCCGCTTCCTCGGTATTGAAGAACCCGACGTTGACGAGCTTCTCCACGCTGTCGCGGCTGACCTGTCGACCGGCGGCAGCCGCGGTCAGGAACTCGTTGTAGGGAGCGTCCAGGTAGGCTTCGAGTTGCTCGCGGTTCGGCGCGGTAAGCGAATCTTCGGTGAACGTCTCGATCGCCGATTTGTACTTCCCGTGCCGCGTGCCGTCGAACTTGATCCCCAGCTTCTCCAGCGTGCCCTTGAGAAAGATCGTCCCCATGCTCATCCCCGGGACCGTGACGTCGCCCAGCGGATGGGTCCAGACCCGGTCCGCAACGGAGGCAACATAGTAGCTCCCCATTCCGAAACTCGAGGCGTAGACTACGATCTTCTTGCCCTGCGCCCGGAACCCGGCCAGCGCCTGGCGCAGTTCCTGCAGCTGGGCGAAGCTCCCGCTCATACCGTCCATCCGGAGCAGCAGCGCCTTGACGCTCCTGTCTTTGCCTGCGCGCGCAATCAGGTCTAGCAACTGCCAGGACGTGCGCACGTTCCTTGAGCTCAGGCTGAAGCCCGGCTTCCGGTCGACAATCTCGTAGTCCAGATTCAACTCAACGTAGCGGCTGCCACCGGTCACGCTGGTCCGCCGTGCCGGGCTCCCGACCCGCAGATACCCGCCGTACTCGCTGAGGCCATCTACACTCACCGCGCCGATGCCGGCTTTGCCCAGGCCGAGCGAGACGCCGGCAGCGAGGCGCAGATCCTCCACCCGCTCCCCGAAGAACGCCTTCAGGCCCATCTTCAGTCCGTCCACCGGCTCCAGCTCAAACCCGGCCATCGGCCGCAGCGGAGCTATCAGGTACGTCTCTCCGAACAGGGTCAGCCGGTCGCCGATCGGGCGCACCGCGGCCCCGAGCGCCAGTCGGCCCCAGTCGTGGTTCAGATCATTCCAGGTTGCGCCGACCGATACCTGCTTGGCCGGTCGCACCAGCGCCGACAGGTCCCACCGGCTGAGCGAATCGCGCCTGAACCGGAGGCCGGAATAGACACCCCTGCCACCCGTGCCGAACGCGATGCCGTATCGCGAGGGTCTCGGCTCCCAATAGGCAGCCAGCGGCCCGGCTTTGGCCAGGAATGTGGTATTGGAGAAGAACTCGGACCAGGGCACCGAACGGAAGTTGTAGATGGCGAGCAGCTCCGCACCGGGCCGAACCGCAAGGCCGGCCGGGTTCGCAAGCACGGCCAGCCCGTCATCAGTACCGGCAAGCGACAACGGCATCTGGGGCAGCACTGCCAGCGCCAGAACGAGCGTAAGCCCTGCAGTCATCGCTTCACCTTTCGCCCGACCCGGATGCTGCGCACCGTGTTCCAGTAACGTTTCGGCACTGCCACGGTCACGACGGCGCAGCGGTTCAGAGCCTTGGTGTCAAGCACCTTCACCACCCGGGCCCGGCACACATCGCGGCCGGCCCGGTCCAGTCCCGCGACCGAACCGCCGACTTCGGGTCGTGGCAGCAGTTCGTACGGAATAGTCACCGTTGCCTCGGTTTTCGAGAAGTCCCTGTTCACTACGAATATGGCCAGCCCCGGGCACTTGGAGATGCACAGGGTGCAACCGTTGCACTTGGCGAAATCCACCTTGGGAATGTCTGTGAGTTCACCTTCAATGGTGATAGCCTGCCGCGGGCAGGCGTATGCACAGGGATTGCAGGGGATGTTCTCGATGCACTCGACCACCACCACTGGTCCGGCCTCCAGCCGTTCCCGGGTCGGAAGGGCCACCAGCGAGGTCAGCTCCTTCTGCGACAGCACCCCGTCGCGCCGGTGCGCTGACTGCCTGGAACTGTCTTGCGCATGTGCCTTGGGCATGAGGGCCGATTATAAACGGGCCGTCCCGGTAGTCAAGCGGCCTCGGTCAAACCTAAGACGCAGGCGGCAGGCCGTTCCCGGGCCTGCCGCCGCGAAGCCAAGTGGCGCTAGTCTTTCTTGGTGTACAGGAGGGTCAGCAACGTCTTCGCCGACTCCTTATCCGTGGACACGGTCACGGTCACCGCCTGCTTTTCGTCCTCCGAACCGTAGATGAGCATGGTCGCTTCATCGTTCTCCATGGTGGAAGCGTTCTTCCAGCTGGCAAGCGCCTGCTTGTAGAAACTGACTACCGGAGCGGCCGGACCCGCAACCTCGAATGAATAGGCAGCCCCGGTTCCACCCTCGCTGCTCATGGACCAGCGCGACTTGGCGACTGCACCGGGATACTGCAGAAACTTGGGCAGACCGGACAGGTCGACGTTGCTGCCGACGTCGATCTGCGCCTTGCCGCCGGTCGATTTCTCGACCGCGTTCTCTATCGCCTTCTCGGCGATCTTCTGCGACACGCCCTGGCCACACTTCATGCAGCCGAGGCCTGCCACCACGACCAAACCCAGCGCGAGACACAGCGCAGTCACTCTCAGCATGGTTCCTCCATGCAGGTCACCCTTCACTCTCGGCCCTTCGGACGACACGGTCTTCGACGCCTTCACGCAGGCCAGAACCGGCCTGCTCCGCCTGCAGCCCCGCGCCTCATCCCGGTTTGCTTCGTCGCAGCTCACGCGCTTGGCGCTTCACAGTTCGATGTCTTCTTCCACCTGCTTCTCTTCTTCCTCGTCGAAGTTGGGCAGCAGGTTCTCAAACTGCATCATTGACCAGACCGCAACAAACGGCGGGCAGTCCAGTTCGACCAGCCCTTCCGGGAGTGGCGGAGCCGGATCGTCGCGGTAGACGAGCGGCGGGAACTCCACGGGCGGCAGGATGAGGCCCTCGATGCTTGCCCCATACGCGTAGCCGATGACCCGGTGCATCCGGTCCGACACGAGGAGATGCTTCCAGAAACCCCGGTGCTCGCCGCGAATGTCATAGATCGTCGTTCCCACCACGAACCCACGCGCCCTGCCCTTGTAGTCGTAGAGCACCTTGTCGCGCAGGCGCAGCGTGGCCTTTCCCCACCGATTGAAGAGAATCAGCTCCCTTACTGTTGCCTGGGCCTTCTTCTCAGCGTCGTCGCGCATGTACTTGGAAAGATCAATGTTCACTGTGTATCAGTATCTCCGCTAACGTCTATTTGTCAACTTGTACGCGGTCTGACGCCGGCTCCCACCTTGTCCCCGGGCAGACACCGGCAACTGCCCTGATTCAGGTCCGTGCCGCAGTCCGGACAAAGCCCGCGACAGTCGGGCCGGCACCGCGGCGCGATGGGTACGGCCAGGTGGATTGCATCTCTCACCATGGGCAGAAGGTCAAGCCAGTTGCCGTGCAGACCTCCCAGGTCGTCGCTCTCAGCCCGTCGTCCCGGTTCCTCCATATCCTCGTCGCAGCTCAGGAATTCGGCGGTCAGCGGCTCGCTGAAGTCGCACTCGTACTCACACCCGCAGATCGCGCACTCCAGCTCCGCACGGTATGAAACCGAGCCGCTCACCATGAGCCGCAGGCCACTGCGGGTTATCGCCAGTGCGACTTCGACCGGCCCGACAAAGAACTCGAACGACGGGTTCTCCGCCACCTCGCGCGGCCGCAGGTCGATGTCATCCGGGCGCAGCTTGAAGTTCAGCTTGTTCTCGCCCTGCTTGAGCGAGGCCAGCGGTATGTTCAGAGGGTTCTTCACAGTTCCTCCACCAGCCGGCTGACAACTGCGTCCGGCCTCACGTTTTCGGCCTCCGCCGCGAAGTTGGTAACGATGCGGTGGCGCAGCACCGGCCGGGCAACCGCCTTCACGTCATCGATAGCCGGCGTGTAGCGTCCGGCCAGCATCGCCCGGGTCTTGGCGCCGAGAATCAGGTACTGCGAGGCGCGCGGACCCGCACCCCAGCTCACCCAGTCCCGGACGAACTTCGGCGTGTTCTCGCCCGTCGGCCGGGTCGCGCCGGCCAGACGCACGGCGTAGGCGATGACCTCGTCGGCGACCGGAACGCGGCGCACCAGCCCCTGCAGTTCGGATATCTCTCCGGCCGTCAGCACCCTGGCCAGGTCCGGCACGTATGCCGACGTCGTGCTCTTGACTATCTCCATCTCTTCGTCCGGACTCGGATAGTCCACGAACACCGAGAACATGAAGCGGTCGAGTTGGGCCTCGGGCAGCGGATAGGTTCCTTCCAGCTCGATCGGGTTCTGCGTGGCGAGCACGAAGAAAGGCGTGGGCAGCGCGTAGGTCCTTCCCGCCACCGTGACGTTGTACTCCTGCATCGCCTGCAGCAGCGCCGCCTGGGTCTTGGGCGGCGTCCGGTTGATCTCGTCGGCCAGCAGAACGTTGGCAAACACCGGGCCCTGGACGAACCGGAAACCCCGGCGCCGGCTGGTCGCATCCTCTTCGATTATCTCGGTGCCGGTGATATCCGATGGCATCAGGTCGGGCGTGAACTGCACGCGGTTGAACGACAGGTCCAGGACCTGAGCCAGCGTGTTGACGAGCATCGTCTTGGCCAGTCCCGGCACGCCGATCAGCAGCGCGTGGCCGTGCGCCAGCAGGCAGGTCAGCACCTGCTCAACCACCTCCCTCTGCCCGACTATGACCTTGGCTACTTCCTGCTCGATCCGGGCCCGGGCTTCGCCGAGCCGCCGTACCGCCTCGACGTCACCGGTCGGACGCGCGCTACTCATCGCTTCCGCCTGCTGTCAACGCTTGATGGTAAGAAGACGGTGGGTGGAGGTTCACAAGACCTCCTTTCGGACACGATGCACCAGTCATCCCAATAGGGACGACACAAGCCAACCTGACGTTGCATCACTGTCCTGACCTGGCTGCCGGGCTCTGCCCGAGCCGCTACTTCTTCTGCTTGCCGACCAGCTTGTCGAGCACCTGCGGCAGGGTCGTGTACTCCATGTCCTTCAGGCCCAGCCGGTGCGGCTCGAACGGCCCATGCCGCCGCAGCATCTCCCCGATCTCGTTCGCCTGCTGCCGGGCGAGGTCGAACGACGGATCGTCGAACATGTCCCGCGGCCCGACCAGAGCGCCCTCATTCACCTGGAACCCGAGCGCGATGACCCGCGGCGGCCCGTCGAACCGCGAAGGCGTCGCCTGCGGCACCGACACCGGCATCAGCGGGCCGTAATGGGAACCACGCATCCAGCCGGACACGATGTGCGGGAACGAGAATGGCTCGAGAATCTCGCCGATGGCCGGCAGCCCGGACTGACCGCGCACGATGCAAACCGGGTCGTCCTTGCCCACGTACTTGCCCGCGATCAGTGCCAGCTTCTGGGTCGAACTCGCCGCCGCAATCTCGCCCTTCTTGGTGTAGACGTTCTTGATGATGTAGTTCTCGGGCGAACCGATGAGGACGAGCAGGTCGTACATCTCCTCCGGGCACGACAGGAAGATGTCCTTGCCGCCGTGGATGTCGTGGACCTCGAACTTGAACCCATCGTGCATGCTCGGGTCGATGACGAGGCCGATGGTGTTGAACGGGTCGGCGAACATCCGATACAGCGGGTAGTTCCACGCCCCGGGCGCGCACTTATCCCCGCAGAAGACGACGACCGGCTCGCTCTTCCGCTCTACGAACGTCATCTCGGCCACGCCCGGGCCCATGCCCTTGACGTTGCCCGAGAAAGCGTCGGCCAGCATGTCCTGACCGGCGCCATAGAGCTTCAGCTTCTTCGCCAGCTCGGTGCCGTTGGAGAAGACGTCCCAGGCAAGAGCGTGAATGGCCTTGGAGTCGTTTCCCTGCCAGTGGGTCATTACCAGCTCGAGGTCATCGCCGCAGGCGGAGACATGGAAATCGGCGATTGTTCCTGCCTGCTTGGCCTTGGCCAGCAGCTTCCGGGCCAGATCCATAATGTCGGGGTGCGACGCCGAATGGCCCACGTAGCCGCCGATGTCGGCCTTGATGACGGAGACTGTCACGGGCTTCTGCTTAATGACTGCTGATGCGTTCTTAGTCAAAGTTCCTCCTTAGGGTTGTGGCCAAGTCTAGCCCAGAATCGCCTCTGGGTCAATCCGCGCGGGCGGAAACCGGCGGCGGATCCCCGCCCGCGTGCGAAGGCCGAACTGCATCGGCAGACATGTTACTGCCCTGGCTACCGACGCAACAACTGCCGTTGAGACTCGGACTGCAATGGACAGGACAGTCTGTAAAACAACGGCCAGAGCAGCTCGGACAGAAACCTGCACAGCTATCCGCCAGACCACGGTCAAGACGATGGAGAGAATAGCGAGGACGGCAACGTAGTCAGCCACTCTGACCGCTGCCGCTCAGGTAGCTCACCGAACAACCGACAGAGTTGCAGAGCAGGCAATCGGGACCGCGACTCGGAAGACAACGGAGACAGCAACCTGCCGCGCTGTCTGGGGAACTACGGGTAGAGCGATTCGGAGAATAGCCTCCAGGGCAATCCGGAACACAACTCAGGAGACTACCCGGGGGACGCCGGTGGGGACTTTCGGGAATACGACTCAACCGACATGGAATCGGTCAGTTAGTGGCATTCTGGCACTCACTGCCTTGTATCACGTCACTAAACCTGAACCTAAGGCGCCTCGCGGTGCCGACCTCTCCGGATCGACTTCACAGCCATACGCCGCTCCTAGTCCTACCGTTCTCATGCGTACATATGCCGAAGTGGCGAGAACGGACATACTCGGGGCTGTTTCCACCCCCGGGGGTCGTCCGGGGGAGGGTTCGTGAGTAGGTTCTGCGAGAGGTTTGTCAGCAGGTTCGTCGGAGAGCAAGTCATTGAGTTTGTAGGCAGGTATGTCGGCAGGTTTGTCCGAAGGTACGTCCTTGAGTTCGTTCTTGGGTTTGTCGCTGAGAACGTCAGCAAGTAGGTCGTTCAGTTCGTCGCCAGGTAGCTCGGCGGGTATGTCGAGGAGTTTGTCTTTGGGCAGGTCGATGACCAGGTCGGCAGGTTTGAGGACGAGTTCGACCCCAGGTTCGGCGACAGGTTCGTCACTGACTTCGTCGTTAGGCAGGTAGCTGACTTCGTGGTCAGT
>Ga0233421_10000041_pt1 | contig 64346 bp, 60 predicted proteins | sample Watercolumn_Mata_3_FD_182725 | JGI IMG/M metagenome (GOLD analysis project Ga0233421, IMG submission 182725) | Freshwater microbial communities from Lake Matano, South Sulawesi, Indonesia - Watercolumn_Matano_2014_107_MG | ecosystem: Environmental > Aquatic > Freshwater > Lake | place... | reverse complement strand
CCATCGTCGCCTTGGTAGGCCTTTACCCTACCAACTAGCTAATGGGACGCGGGCTCATCTCTATCCGGTAGCTTTCACGAAGAGGCCACCTTTGCCGGCAAATCCGAGGATTCGCCGGGTTATGCGGTATTAGCGCACCTTTCGGTGCGTTATCCCCCGGACCGAGGTAGATTACCCACGCGTTACTCACCCGTGCGCCACTTTACTCCCCCCCCGAAAGGGGGTTTCTCGTACGACTTGCATGTGTTAGGCATGCCGCCAGCGTTAATTCTGAGCCAGGATCAAACTCTCCAGTTGAATGGAGTTATTCCCGCACTCTGAAGCTCACTATTTAGTTTTCAAAGAGCAAATTTCTGTAGTTTAGATTATAAACACTTTTGTGCCGCTGTCAAGAGGTATTTTTTTCGTTAATTCCTACCCCTCCGCAGCGGCAACTGTTTTTGTAACCGATCCCCTTGGCCCTGTCAAGCACCTTTTTGATATTTTTTTCGCCCGACACGCAATTTTAGGGAGGGTAATTTCACAAGTATTGCAATCACATAACCACAAAGAAAAAGCCAAGCCCAAAGGCTTGACTCCCTCAGGGCCACGTCCCACCCGGCCCCAACGCCAAACTTTATTAAGTTAACAGATTAAAAATCCCCCGCAACCCCTTTTTTCAAAAAACAGGGACCAGTTGCTATCATCTGCCGCTCATTACAGATTATAGGATGCTGCCTTGAACACCTCCCGAATGGGCTCAATGTTTTCAGGCAAGAGCTGACGACGAGGGGGGCCAAGATAGAAGCTGGGTTGCGCTTCCCCTTCCCCCCTACGGCAACTTACGGAATTCTTTGGCCGTTGACAGACGCTTATGGCGAACTATGATTAATTAAATTCAAGGTAAGGAGAACTTCATGCCCAAGCTCAACCCCGGTGACCCGGCGCCCCCCTTTGCCTTAAAGGACCAGGAGGGGCATCTGGTCAGCCTCGCCGATTTTCACGGACGCAAGCTCCTTCTTTATTTCTATCCCAAGGCCGATACCCCGGGCTGCACCAAACAGGCGTGCAGCGTCCGGGACCACCGCCAGGATTTGGCTGCTCTAGGAGTGGCTGTGGTCGGCGTCAGCCCGGATGATAGCAGCCGGCAGAAAAAGTTCGATGGCAAATATGGCTTGGGGTTTCCGCTGCTCTCCGATACGGATCATGCCATAGCTGAGGCTTACGGGGTGTGGGGGGAAAAGACCATGTACGGTAAAAAGGTGCAGGGGATAACGCGCTCCTCATTTTTGATTGACGAGGGAGGCAGGATCATCCAGACCTGGTACAAGGTCAAACCGGAGGAAACCGTGCCCAACGCCAGGCTGGCCCTGAATATTACGGATTAATTGCCGGTGCTGCCGCGCTATCGCCCGGTAATTTATCAGGTGGCCCGTAAGCTCCAGCCGTACCTTCTTCCTTAATCTTAGGGAATTGTTCCAAGCGGAGACAGCCCCCGGTGTTTCTTCGCAGCTTAGATTGCGCCTTTTCCCCTTTTATCCGTTTCCCCCCTTGTGCTATCATCAGGAACCCACTGGGAAATCATCTCCCTAGGAGGCACCATGGAATCTTTAAACAGCCTCGAACCCATCTTTAAAGCCAAGAGCGTGGCGGTCATCGGCGCGTCCACCGCGCCGGGGAAGCTGGGCCACGATATTTTGGCCAACCTCAAAAACGGCGGCTTCGCCGGGCCTATCTATCCCGTCAATCCCAAGGCCGAAGAGATTCTGGGGCTTAAGGTCTATAAATCCATCACCGAAACGCCCGCGGCTCCGGACCTGGTAGTGGTGGTCATCCCCGCCCGCCTGGTGGCCAGTACCCTGGAGCAGGCCGCGGAAAAGGGGGTCAAGGCCGCGGTAGTCATCACCGGCGGCTTTGCTGAGGCGGGCGAAGAAGGGGAGCGCCTCCAGGACGAGCTGGCCCGGGTGGCGCGCCAGACCGGTATCCGCATCATCGGCCCCAACTGCCAGGGGGTTAATCTCCCCCACCACCAGATGTGCGCGTCCTGGCCTTTGATCACCACTAAAGGCAAGATCGCGTTCGCGTCCCAGTCCGGCACCGTGGGCGCGGCTTTCCTGGACCTGGCCGCGGCCGAAAAGCTGGGGGTGAGCGCGTTCATCAGCCTGGGCAACCGGGTGGACGTCGACGAAGCCGAGGTTATCAGCTACTTCAACCAGGACCCCCATACCCAGGTGATCGCCCTTTATCTGGAGGGAGTGAAACGGCCCTCTTATTTCCTGGACGCACTGCATGAGGCCGCAAAACCGGTGGTCATCCTCAAGGCGGGCCGCACCCGCCGGGGCAGCCGGGCCGCGGAATCCCACACCAAGTCCCTGGCGGGCACGGACGCAGTCTATGACGCTCTCTTTGAAAAATATAAGGTGTACCGGGCCGACACTTTTGAAGAACTCTTCGATTTTGCCAAGGCCCTGGCCTATCTGACCCCGCCCCGGGGGCCCCGGCTGATGATCACCACCTCTTCAGGAGGCGCGGCCATCCTGGCCATTGATGAAGCAGAGAAAAACGGCCTGGAGACCCCGGACCCCAGTCCCGGCCTGACAAGAAGTTTGCGGCAGATGGTCCCGGCCCACTGCCCGGTGGGCAATCCCGTGGACTTGACCGGCGACGTCATGGCCGACGCTTCCCTATATAAGAAAGTGATGGATGAGGCCCGCAAGGAGTTCGACACCCAGGTGGTGATCTTCGGGGACCCCATCCCCGGGGCCAGCCAGCAGGTGACTCCAGGAGCCTCGGAGTTGGTTATCTTCCTAGGGGGCGCGGAAGTGGAGCGGGAGGAACGAGAGAAGTTTTATGACGCGGGCATCCCGGTCTTCCCCACCCCAGAGCGGGGCGTTAAGGCCCTGGCCCAATTCTTCCGGTTTAAGGCTGCGGCTGCGCCCGCCATCGCTCCCGGCGCCATCCAGGCGGCTCCCCCCTTGGCCCCGGGTCTGGAACTGATTCCCGCGTTTGAAGCCGCGGTGATGATGTCCAAGGCCGGCATCCCTGCGGCCGCCGCGCCTTTGGCTCTGACCGCGGACGAAGCCGTGACCCTGGCCCAAAGCTTCGGCTACCCGGTGGCTCTCAAAATTGCCTCCCCCGATTTCCCCCACAAGACCGACGTGGGCGGGGTCTATCTTAACCTCCAGGATGAGACTATGGTGCGCGGTGCGTACCAGGCCATCAAAGACTCGGCCCGTTTCTTCGACCGTGAGGCGAAAATCGACGGGGTCACCGTCTCCCCCATGGCCAAACCCGGGGCCCTGGAAGTCATCCTGGGTATCCTCACCGACCCGCAATACGGCCCCGTTCTCATGTTCGGGCTGGGGGGTATCCAAACGGAGATTTACCAGGATGTGGCTTTTTGCCTGCTGCCGGCGGAGGACGAGGAACTCCAGGCCCTGATCAAGAAAATCAAGGGCTATCCCTTGCTCGCAGGGTTCCGGGGCCGGCCCAAACTGGACACGGACGCGCTGCTGGAAGCCATGAAGGCCCTGGCCCGCTACGCCTTCAAACACCCGGAACTGGACCAGATCGAACTCAACCCGCTGCTGCTTTACCCCAAGGGCCTCTTCGCAGTGGACGTGCGGATCTTTGCGCGGGCGTAGGAGGAAAGAGAAGATTGCGGGGGGAGGGCGAGGGACCTGAGGTCCCTCCCCTCCCCCCACACCCCCCTCCCAACCCGCATAATTTGTAAAGGTAGGGGTGGACCTGGTGTTCGCCCTGCTTTTAAAAGTAATTGGTGGCACAGGCTTTCTAGCCTGTGCCCGCAGGCAACCGCAGGTCATGGCCTGCGCTTTTAGAAATCATATGACCACGGCCCTATTACTGATTGACCTTCAAAACGACTACTTTCCCGGCGGCAAAATGGAGTTGGCAGGCAGCCTGGAAGCAAGTTTGCGCGCGCGGGAAATCCTTTCTGTTTTCCGGGAAAAAGGTCTGCCGGTGGCGCATATTCAGCACCTCGCCGCGCGGCCGGGCGCGACCTTCTTTCTTCCCGGCACGGAAGGAGTGAAGATTCACTCGAATTTGGAGCCCCTGCCGGGGGAAGTAATATTTCAGAAAAACTTTCCCAACAGCTTCAGAAATACCCCGCTGTTGGACCATCTTATTAACTTCCAGATAGATAAGATTGTCGTCTGCGGCATGATGACCCACATGTGCGTGGACGCCACGGTCCGGGCCGCGTTCGATTACGGCCTGGAGGTCACGGTGGTGCACGACGCCTGCGCTACGAGAGCTCTCACTTTTGAAGATCAGACCATCCCCGCGGCCCAGGTGCACGGGGCATTCTTGGCAGCTTTGAGTTTTATCTATGCCAAGGTCGTCAGCGCCGCGGAGTTTATAGGTGGCTTCCACTAACATTAGTAAATTTGTGACGGTCAATGATTTCTCCAAAAAACTCTGGTGGCACAGGCTTCCAGCCTGTGCTAATTTATTTTTAATGAAAGAAAAACTGACAAATTATTAGGTAGAAGAAAATTTTCAAGGGGTTCTTTTTATGAGGCAGTTCAAAATCATCGTGGAAAAGCACCTTGATGGTTATGTGGCCTATCCCCTGGGATTAAAAGGGGTGGTGGTGGGACAGGGTGATACCTATGAAGCTGCCCTGGCCGACGTTAAGTCCGCCATCGGTTTCCATATCGAGACCTTTGGACCGGAAGTCCTGGAGGTGGAGCCGCCTATCTTGGAGGCCTTTATCGCCGAAGCTGGAATCGAAGTCTAAATGGGTAAATTTCCCATTGATGCTCCCAAGGCCCGGGTAATTAAGGCCCTGGAAATTCTGGGTTTCCGGCTTCTGCGGGATAGGGAACATATTGCCATGCTGCGGTCTGATCCTGATGGCAGTAAAACCCCCTGACCATGCCCAATCATCCTTACATAAAATCTTCCACTTTAAGGACTATTTGCACCCAAGCAGGAATTTCCCGAGAAGATTTTTTTGACCGCGTATAAAAAAACTTAATTTTTACTTACATATGAATGCCCTCGAATTCTTCCGCCTCCAGACCCGGGAGGAAGTTCTGGCCCTCTATCCCCGCTTTGCGCCGGTGGGCGTGGAGGAGGTGGACTTATCTGCGGCCTTAAGCCGGGTCCTGGCCGCGGCGCTGCTCGCGCCCGAGGACGTGCCCGCGTTCCCCCGGGCCTCCATGGACGGTTATGGAGTCAGGGCCGCGGACACCTTCGGGTCCAGCGTGGGCGCACCCCAATATCTGGAGATCAAGGGCGAAGTGCCCATGGGCGCGGTGCCGGAACGCCCTGTGAACCCCGGCGAAACCCTGCGGGTCCCCACCGGGGCCATGCTGCCGCCGCATGCCGACGCGGTGGTTATGCTGGAATACACCGCGGAGCACCCCGACGGCACTCTGGAGGTGCGCCGCCCCGTGGCCCCGGGAGAAAATGTCCTGCAACCGGGGGAAGACGTCCGTCATGGGGAAGTCCTCTTTCCTGCGGGAATCCGCTTGCGCCCCCAGGACCTGGGGCTTTTGGCGGCGCTGGGAGTCACTATCGTCCCGGTTTTCCGCCGCCCCAGAGTGGCGATTTTGTCTTCCGGCGACGAAATCGTGCCCATCACCCAGAAACCCGCGGCCGGCCAGGTGCGGGATTCCAACGCGTATCTCGCAGCCGCGCAGGTGGCGGAATGGGGCGGCATTCCCACGATTAAAGGCATTGTCCCCGATGACTTCGATGCCCTTAAAACCTCGCTGATCGCGGCCCTGAAGGAAGCCGACCTGATCCTCATCTCCGGGGGATCCTCCGTGGGCGCGCGCGACCTGACTTTGGAGGCCATTAAGGCCCTGCCGGGCGCGGAGGTCCTGGCCCACGGGGTGGCCATCCGGCCAGGCAAACCCACCATCTTGGCTGCGGTGGGCCAGCCGCCCCTGCCTATGCTGGGCCTGCCAGGGCATCCCGCGTCTGCCGCGGTGGTCATGGAGGTGCTAGGAAAACCTTTGCTGGCCAGGCTGGCAGGGCTGGAGGCTCTTCCATCCTGGGGCGGGGAGGTGGCAGCAACCCTCTCCCGGAACCTGGCTGGAGCATCCGGCCGGGAGGACTACGTGCGGGTGCGCCTGCGCCGGGAAGAGGAGACTCTCTGGGCCGATCCGGTCCTGGGCCCTTCGGGGCTGCTTTCGCCTTTGGTCAAAAGCGAGGGCCTAGTGGTGATTCCTCTGGGGGTGGAGGGCCTGGTCCGGGGGGAAGCGGTAAAAGTCCGGCTCTTTTCTTCCACCCTTTAGGCCTACCCCTTCCGGGGCGGCTGACCTTTTGTCTTGATTGCCTAGTCCCCAGACCTTATCTTTAAAGTTCACTATGCAAACCGCTATTTCTGCCCAAGGCATCAGCAAGTCATTCCGTACCCGAATTTTCGGCCCTTGGAAGCAAGTGCTCCATGAGGTTGACCTGGAGGTGGAATCCGGGACCATTTTCGGCATCCTGGGTCCTAACGGCGCGGGAAAAACCACCTTTATTTCCATCCTGGCCACTCTGTTGCGTCCGGACACCGGCCAAGCTCGGGTTCTGGGGCTGGACGTGGTGAAGAACGCGGCCCTTCTTCGGGAGCGGATCAACCTGGCGGCCAGCGGCGCGCACTTTCTCTGGTGCCTGACGGTGGAGGAAAACCTCAGGTTCTATGGCCGCCTCTATGGTTTGGGAGGCAAAACCCTTGCCGCCAAGATCGAGGAACTCCTGGATATCTTCGGCCTCCAAACCCAGCGGCGGGTGACTTTCGAGCGCCTTTCCACCGGCCTCAAGCAGCGCCTGGCCCTGGCCAAGGCCCTGATCAACACCCCGGAACTCCTCTTTCTGGATGAGCCCACCACCGGCTTGGACCCGGAAATGGCCCAGCACAGCCGGGAAGAAATCCTGCGCCTGAACCGGGAGACGGGCTTGACCATTCTCCTCACCACGCATAACCTTCGGGAAGCGGAGATGCTGTGCGGGGAGGTGGCTTTTCTCAAGGAGGGACGGCTCCTGGCTCGGGGTACTATCCCCCAATTGCAGGAGCGCCTGGGGTTGGGGGACCGCGTCAGCCTGTTCTTCCAGGACGGCTGCGGAGACCTGGATTTTTCCCGGCTTCCGGGAGTATTAACTCATAAATTAGAGAATAACCGGGTGGACCTGATGGTGGACCGGGCCGAGGAGCGCCTGGCCCCGATTCTGGAAGCAATCTCCCGGACCCGGAATACGGTGATCCAGGTGCAGCTTAAGGAAGTGGACCTGGCCGAGATCTATCATGAAATTACCCAGTAGTTTCCATAAAATCTGGGCCTTTTCGGCCCGCAGCGCCCTGGTGAACCGGCGCAATGTCTTTGCCGTTTTCGAAATGCTCTTCTGGCCCGCGATCGGTATCTTCTCGGTGGGGCTCCTTACCCGTTTTCTGAAACTGGACCCGGAGACCGTGACCTTCGTCCTCATCGGCGCGGTGAGTATGAACACCATCCAGATCGCCCAGTTGGACCTTTCTTACGCCCTTCTTTATTCCGTCTGGGCCAAAAGCCTGAAGCACGAATTTATGGCCCCGGTCAGGCTGACCCATATCCTGGTGGGCGCCGGCCTGGTGGGCGTGATCCGGGGTTTTCTGGTCTTTGTGGTCATGGGCGTTTTAAGCATGTGGCTCTTTGATATGGACCTGGCCCGGCCCGGGACCGAAGGCTTGATTATCTTTATGGCCGGGATGTTTCTGAATGCCGCGGTCATCGGCGCGCTGGTCCTGGCCCTGGTGCTCAGGTTCGGGCAGCGGGCCGAAGTCGCGGCCTGGGCCTTCTCCTACCTGATGCTTCTCTTGTGTGGGCTGTATTATCCGGTGAGCGTGCTGCCTCCGGGGGTCCAGCTACTGGCCCAAATCATCCCTTTGACCTATTTCCTGGAATATTTCCGGCACTTCTACGGATTCCCCAGCAGCTACCCCCATCCCTTGCTTTACGGCTTCTCCCTAAGCGTGATATATTTGTGCGGCTGTTACGCGTTGGTGCATTACACCTTGAACTCGGCGTTGCAGCGGGGAACTCTATTGCGGCTATCGGAGTAAGATTTTGGCGGACGGGTGGGGAAACCTGTAGGGGGCGGGTTTGAAACCCGCCCCTACACTCCCTGGCCTCCCGCAATATACTTCAGGATTTATCGGCATAATGATCGGCGTCTTTGACTCAGGGTTCGGCGGGTTGGTGGTCCTGCGGGAGTTTTTAAGGGTCCTCCCCCAATATGATTATCTCTACCTGGGGGACAACGCCCGCATCCCTTACGGCACCCGCTCGGACAAGGTAGTGGTCCGTTTCACCGCCCAGGCGGTGGATTACCTGTTCCGCCAGGGCTGCCAACTCGTCATCCTGGCCTGCCATACCGCGTCCGCCAAGGCCCTGCGCACCATCCAGCAGATTTATCTCCCCCTCCACTACCCGGAACGCCGGGTTTTGGGGGTAGTCATTCCCACCGTGGAAGAGGCCCTGGCCCGCAGCCCCGGCAAACGCATCGGCGTCATCGGCACCGAAGGCACCGTGTCTTCCAAGTCCTTCGAAATCGAGTTGAAGAAACTGGACCCCGAAGTGGAGGTGGTGCAGCAGGCCTGCCCGTTGCTGGTGCCCATCATCGAATCCGGCGAGCAGGATTGGGAAGGCACCGGCATGATCCTGAAACGGTACCTGGCGCCCCTCAAAACAGCCCAACTGGACACCCTGATCCTGGGCTGTACCCATTACTCCATTTTGATGGATCAAATCCGGGCTCTTATGGGTGACAAGACGGGGCTGATCTGCTCCGGCCAGGTGACCGCGGCTAAGCTGGCGGATTATCTTAAGAGACACCCGGAGATGGAAACCCGCCTCAGCCGGGGGTCCAGCCGCGGCTACCTCACCACCGACCTCACCCCTCGCTTCCAGCAACTGGCTAGTCTCTTCATGGGGCAAGCTCTGACGCCGGAAGTGGTTGAGCTGTAAAAAAGATTCACCACAGAGACACAAAGACACAAAGGGACACAGAGAATAATTTTAGTTTTGGCGGCTCGCCGCCAAAACCAAAAATATCTTTGTGCCTCTCTGTGTCTTAGTGCCTTGGTGGTGATTCTTTTTACCTGTCCCCAGGCGCCAGCAGTTCCGCTTTCTGGTAATGCAGGCCGATGTCCCGCCTTAAGGCCAACCGGTTCCCATGTTCGTTCTCCCGGGGGATCACCCGGATTTTGCCCTGGTCAAAGGCATTAAGGAGGCGCTGCCGCAGGCTTTCCACCACCTGGCCCCGTTTCTGGTCTGCCTTCACCGTGGCGTTGGCCACCAGATAAGCCACCCGGGAGCCGTCGGACTTAAAGACCCCATCTTCGGTGCAATCCATGGCCGATGGGATGACGGTGATCTTCTTTTTATCGAAATAATCGAAGTCCATCTCCAGGACCTCGCCCTTTGTCAGGGACCAGGGGTAGCCCTTCTGCTGCTTGGGGCCGCCGGGGCCGGTGACCAGGGCCAGGCACAGCGATATCTGGTCCGCCCGCACTTCCGGCGCGACTTCCGCAAGACGGCCCTCTTTCATGGCCAGGAGCAAGGCCCCCAGGTTCCGCAGCCTCTTGACGATGGGCTGGAACTCGGGCTCCCCGGGCCGGATGTTGATTTCGCAGACCCGGACGGCCCGGGGCTGAAAATTGTGGTCAAAAGACGCGAAACAGCCGGGATAGAGCACGCAGGGCCGCAGGATGCCCTGCTCTTTTATTTTCTTAATCAGAGGCTTCGCAATAGTCTCTTCCGCCAGGGCCATCAGGGCCGGGGACTCCAGGGGATGGGGGGAGATGGAGCCCATACCCCCGGTGATGGGGTTGTCGATGCCCGGCGGGCCTTCGAACCTTTCCGGGTAATCCATGGCTGTCGGGAGAAGTTGGTAATTCCCATTCTTATCTACGAAAATCGTAAAACTGATTTCCACCCCGGACATGCGGGCTTCGATGAGCAGGGGCCAGGGGGTTTTCTTGCCGCATAATTGGCTGTAAGAATCCTTATAATCCTTCAACAATTCATCATAGACGTCCCGGATTTCCCAGGTGTTCAAAATAATCCGCGCACCTTTGCCCCCGGCGCTGTATGGGAATTTCAGGACCGCGCCGCCAAAATCATGGAGATAGTCCTGGCAGACCCTTAAAACCGCCCGGTAGTCCCGGGCGTCCACCTCAATCCAGGCCGGGGCCACAGGAATGCCGGCCTCCTGACAGAGGCGCTTGCACGCGATCTTGTCGGCCTCTATAAACGCACCTTTGCTATCCAGGCCGATGACCCGGTCGCCGCAACCGGCTGCCGTTAATTGATCCACTAAACCCTCAAAGATCAGGGCCTCGGGCATGACCAGGGCCAGGTCCAGGGCATTTTGCCGGAAAGCTGCGGTCAGGGCTTCGGCGTAGGCTGCCGGGTTATGGTCGGAGACCGGGATAAAACCCACGGGCCAGTTCATCTTCCGGGCGAAGGGGGGCATGGCTGGAGTGCCCCGGACCACGAGGCCCTGGTAGTCGCCGGGATAGAGTTCGCTGGTGGCCCGGGATGTTTCCAACGCAGCCAGGAAGCTTCTGCCGTCCGTACCGATGTAGCCGATCTTCACCTTCTCCATAGGATTCCTGTTCCTCTCGGGGGTTGGGCGGAATTGTCTCCTTATAGCAATAAGGTCGGCGCAAATCCATTAAAAATACCTTTGCCTCCGTCAGCAAAAAACGTTTCCAGGAGGTTATTCTTTTGCAGGCAGTTAACGGCTGCCTTGATTATTTCCTCTTTTCTCCTATAGTGATTTATCAAAAAGATCGCTACCAGAATAAGTTTGTACGCCACCCCCATCTTCCCGACTCCCATGCCCAAAAAATGTAAGGGATTGGGGGAGGGGGATTGGGGGAGGGGGTAAGGGCCCACTGGCCCTTACCCCCTCCCCCAAAAACAATCACCCATGCCCCTCTCCTTAGAACTGACCATTTTCAGTAAGCTCTTCGCGGCGGTGGCCGAGGAGATGGGGATCGTACTGCGCAAGAGCGCGTTTTCCCCCAACATCAAGGAGCGGCGGGATTATTCCTGCGCCTTGTGCACCTCGGAGGGCGAGCTTTTGGCCCAGGCCGCGCACATCCCCGTGCATCTGGGGGCTCTCCCCCGGACCCTGGCCCGGGTGCTGCCGGATTTTCCGCTGGCTCCTGGGGACATATTGCTCCTCAACGATCCCTACTGCGGCGGCACGCATCTCCCGGACCTCACAGTCATCGCCCCGGTCTATGCGCAATCGCGCCTGGCCTTCTACCTGGTGAACCGGGCCCACCACGCAGACGTGGGCGGCACGACACCCGGCTCCATGCCCCTGGCGAAAAGCCTGGAGAAGGAAGGGGTGGTCATTCCTCCCACTTACTTGTTCAAAGAGGGCCGGTTGCAGGAGGATTTTTTGTCGGCCCTGGTCTCCCGCATGCGGGTGCCAGCGGAACGGCGGGGCGACCTCCAGGCCCAGGTGGCCGCGCTCAACCGGGGCCAGGAGCGCCTACCCGGATTGGTGGAACGCTACGGCCTGGACAAGCTCCTGGACATGAGCCGGGCCTTGCTGGACTACTCGGAGCGGGCCATGCGGGAGTTGATCAATGCCATTCCCGACGGCTCCTATCATTTTACGGATTATCTGGATGATGACGGCTACGGCCGCCGGGACCTGGCCATCCGGCTCACCCTCACTATTAACGGCGACGCCGCGGTCCTGGACTTCCGGGCCAGCGACGGCCAGGCCCAAGGCGGCGTCAACGCAGTGCCCCCGGTGGTGGACGCGGCCTGCTATTACGTCTTTTTGACGCTGCTGGCGGAGGAATACCCCATCAATCAGGGCTGCTTCCGGCCTTTGAGCATCCTTACCCGCCCCGGCAGCCTCCTGGACCCCTTCTATCCCGCGGCCGTGGCCGCGGGCAACGTGGAGACCTCCCAACGCCTGGTGGACGTGGTTCTGGGGGCCTTGGCCCCGGCCCTGCCGGGAACGATCCCCGCCGCGTCCCAGGGCACCATGAACAACCTGGCCTTCGGGGGCCTGAATCCGGCCACCGGCAAGGAATTCACCTACTATGAAACCATTGCCGGGGGCATGGGCGCGGGGCCGAGTAAGCCCGGCCTGGACGGGGTGCACACCCACATGACCAACACCCGGAACACCCCGGTGGAGGTCTTGGAGCACGACTACCCGCTGCTGGTGGAGCGCTACGCCTTTATAGAAAACTCCGGCGGCCCCGGGCGCTTCCCCGGCGGCCGGGGCCTGGTCCGGGATTTCCGCTTCCTCACCCCGGTCACCATCAGCCTCTTAAGCGAGCGGCGCAGCCACGCGCCTTACGGCCTCCAGGGCGGCGGGGTAGGCGCGCCGGGAGAAAATGTGCTCATCACGGAGAAAGGCGAAGAAAAGCTGCCGGGAAAGATCAACCTGCCCTTGCCGGAAGGCAGCCGTTTATCCATCCGCACGCCGGGGGGCGGGGGATGGGGGGAAGTTTAGGTTGTAGGAGGTTATTAAATGAAATGCTTATGGGAAGATTTTGGCGTTATTATAACCTCCGATATATAGCATAGATCTTCAACCTCGGCCGGGCCGAGATCGAAAACCGGATTAAAGAGGGCAAGAATACACTGCGTTTGGACAAACCGAGTTGCCAGCTATTTGAGGCTAACCAGGTTAGACTGTTTTGGAGAAGGGGCTATTTATTTGAGGGGATAGAAAAAATGAAGAAGTATTCGGACATTAAGCGTGATTCCGATGAGATTTTTGCTAAAGAGAGAGAGACAAGAGAATCATATGCTGCAAAGAGAGAAAGAAAATACAGACAATCTTTAAGTGTGGTTGGCGGTCATATACATAATGAATTAAATGAAATAGGAGCCACATTCTTGGGAAGGAGAACGGTATGGTTTTTAATAGTACCTATACAGAAAAATAATTATCAGGTAATTGGCCGTAGATTTGAGTCAATGTTTGAAGCAGGGGATATAGGTCATATATGGAAACTTGATCTAATAGAAGAAGATGGGTTATCCTATACCGTCATAGAAATATTTATGAAATTTGATTGGTTAGAAGAAAACTTCCGTCTTTCTATTGAAAAAGGATCACGGTTTGTATTGAAATATGTCCATCCTTCTAAATGGGACTTAGTAATGGAAGAATTAAAAAATAAAATTGGAATATTAAATAAGAAATTAGAGAACCTCTAAAAATAAGAGATAATTTAAAAGCCCAATCCCCAAATTAAGTGACGGGCTTTTTTATTTTAGATTCTGGAGGAGGAGAAAACTCTCAACCATACAAGCCCCTGATCGTGAAGGGTAAGACACGTTGACATCTTTTTTGGAAAACAGCATCAAAGGAGAGCATTTAACTTGCCAATATCTATAATTATCCAATAGTTTCTATATGTTATCCCAGTAAAAGCATGACTGGTGAATTCTCAAAGTTTTAAAACATGTTGTTAAGAATCTTGTATAAAAATGACTCCTTTCCCACCCCTTCAAAATGCTTGACATTCCCCGTTTTGAAGTGATAATTTGCATTAGGAGCTTGGATCCGGCAAGCGCGGACTGAGACTCGGCGGTGGCTAATAATCTACCCCAGAGTTGCGGTCTGGGGTTTTTTTTATGGAAATTATCAGCGACCCGGCGCAGATGCGCCAGACGGCCAGGGATTGGCGGTCACAAGGCAAAAGAATAGCCCTGGTGCCCACCATGGGTTATTTCCATGAAGGCCACCTTTCCCTGATGCGCTATGGCCGGGAGGCCGCCGACAAGCTGGTGGTGAGCCTGTTTGTCAACCCCGCGCAGTTCGGGCCCAACGAAGACCTGGCCCGCTACCCTAGGGATTTGGAGCGGGACTCCAGCATGGCCCGGGAGGTGGGGGTGGATATTTTGTATACGCCCCCGGCGGAAGTCATGTACCCTCAAGGGTATCAGACTTACGTGGCCGTGGAGGAGTTGAGCAAACCCCTTTGCGGCAAGTCCCGGCCCGGGCATTTTAAGGGCGTGGCCACCGTGGTCCTGAAGCTGCTGAACCAGGTGCAGCCGGATATAGCCGTTTTCGGGGAAAAGGATTACCAGCAATTGCAGGTGATCCGCCGCCTGGTGGCTGACTTGGACGTGCCCGTGGAGATCGTGGGCCGGCCCATCGTCCGGGAAGCGGACGGGTTGGCCATGAGTTCCCGGAACACTTATTTGTCACCGGAGGAACGGGCCGCGGCCCTGTGCCTGTTTAGGGCCATCCGGGCCGCCCGGGAGCTGGTGGTCTCCGGGGCCAAGTCCCGGGAAAGCGTGATGGAGGCGGTCAAGGGGATTATCGCCGCCACGCCCCACACCGATATCGACTATATCGCCCTGGTGGACCCCGTCACCCTCCAGGAAATCGACACTATTGACAATGAAGCCCGCCTGGCCCTGGCCGTGCGGGTGGGCAAAACCCGGCTGATTGACAATACCCTGCTTTCGGAGTCCCTGTTATGCTGCGTGTAATGTTGAAATCGAAGATTCATCGGGCCACCGTCACGGAGGCCAACCTGGGCTATGAAGGCTCCCTCACCATCGATGCCGACCTGATGCAGGCCGCAAATATCCTGCCCTATGAGATGGTGCACATCTTCAATATCTCCAACGGGGAGAGGTTCCAGACCTACGCCCTGGAGGGCGAGGCCGGCAGCGGCGTGATGTGCTTAAACGGCGCCGCGGCCCGGAAAGGGACCCCCGGGGACCTGATTATCATTGCTACCTTCGCCACCTACGACGACGCGGCTTTGGACCAGCATAAGCCCCAGATTGTCCTGGTGGACGCGCATAACCGCATCAAAAAAGAGACTCCCGAAAAAGTCTGGAAAAGTGCGGCGCGATAAGTAAAGAAAAATAGGGACATTTTCTATTTTTCTTAATTTTTCCCGCGGAATTAAATACGGTTTGGAAAAATGGGAAGTGTCCCTATTTATCTCTCCTTTCCTCTCTAAATAGCCGCTGCCGACATAAAACCCTTGTTTTTTCCCCCTGCTTAAAGTTAATATTTTAAGGTTAATGGGAGGGCACTTTCTCCGCCCTGATTTTTTTTGCAAAGGAGCCATGGCATGGCCCACGATTTTCTTTTTACCTCGGAATCCGTAACCGAGGGGCATCCGGACAAAGTGGCGGACCAGGTTTCCGACGCGATTTTAGACGCCATTATCGGCCAGGATAAATATGCCCGGGTGGCCTGCGAGACTCTGGTCACCACCGGGTTAGCCATGATTGCCGGGGAAATTACTACTACCGCGCGCGTCGATTACCCGGACATCGTCCGCCAGACCATCAAGGAGATCGGCTACGACGACTCCTCCGTGGGCTTCGACTGGGAAACCTGCGCGGTCCTGACTTCCATCGACCGGCAGTCGCCGGATATCGCCATGGGGGTGGAAGGCCGGGGGCTGTCCCCGGAGCAGGGCGCGGGCGACCAGGGTCTGATGTTCGGTTATGCGTCCACCTCCACCGAGAACTTGATGCCCATGCCCATCTGGTATGCCCACCGCCTGGCGGAGCGGCTGGCCAAGGTCAGGAAGGACGGCACCCTGGCGTTTCTGCGGCCCGACGGCAAGACCCAGGTGACGGTGCGCTATGAAAACGGCATGCCCAAGAGTATCCACACGGTGGTGATCGCGGCCCAGCACAATCCCGACATCAAGCCCGAGCAGGTGAAAGAGGCCGTCATCGAGGAAGTGATCAAAAAGACCATTCCCGCGAATCTGCTGGTGGACACCAAGTTTCTGGTGAACACCACCGGCCGTTTCGTGGTGGGCGGACCTCTGGCTGACTGCGGCATGACCGGCCGCAAGATCATTGTGGACACTTACGGCGGCCGGGGCTACCACGGCGGCGGCGCGTTCTCCGGCAAAGACCCCACCAAGGTGGACCGCACCACTTCCTATATGCTGCGCCACGTGGCCAAAAACGTGGTGGCCGCGGGGCTGGCCAACCGCTGCGAAGTCCAAGTGGCCTACTCCATCGGCCTTCCCGATCCCCTGTCCATCATGGTCTATACTTATGACACCGCCATTATTCCCGAAGAGAAGATCCTGGAGATCATCAAGGACACCTTCAGCTTCAAGCCCGCGGCCATGATCCAGTACCTGGACTTACAAAGGCCGGTTTTCAAGAAGACCGCGGCTTACGGCCATTTCGGCCGCACCGACCCGGACTTCACCTGGGAATATGTCAACAAGGCGGAACTCTTGCGGGAGAAAGCCGGGCTGACCGGCCCCAGCCCCAATTTGAAATGCGTCTGCGCGGCGAATTAGAAGCTTAGAAACGAGGTTCTCATGGATTATGATGTAAAGGATATCAATCTGGCCGACAAAGGCCGCTTGCGGGTGGAATGGGCCCGCCGGGACATGCCGGTGCTCAACGCCATCCGGGAACGCTTTGAGAAAGAAAAACCCCTGAAAGGTCTGCGCCTGGCCGCATGCCTCCATGTCACCACCGAAACCGCGGTCCTGGCCGCGACTTTGAAGGCCGGGGGCGCGCTGGTGCATGTTTGCGCGTCCAACCCCCTGAGCACCCAAGACGACGTGGCCGCGCATCTGGCCAAAAATGAAGGCATTCCCACCTTTGCCATCAAGGGTGAAGATAGCGAGACTTACTATCGCCACATCAACCAGGCCCTGGATGTCAAACCCCAGATGACCATGGACGATGGGGCCGATATCGTCTTTACCGTGCATACCAAGCGCACGGAGCTTCTCCCGGAGGTCTTCGCCGGCACCGAGGAGACCACCACCGGCGTCATCCGCCTCAAGGCCATGGCCGCCGACGGGGTGCTCAAATACCCCATCATCGCGGTGAACGACGCCATGACCAAGTATCTCTTCGATAACCGCTACGGCACCGGCCAGAGCACCATCGACGGCATTTTGCGGGCCACCAACCGGTTGATGTCTGGCAGCATCTTTGTGGTGGCGGGTTATGGCTGGTGCGGCCGGGGTGTGGCCATGCGGGCCCGGGGTCTGGGCGCCCGGGTGGTGATCACCGAAGTGAACCCGCTTAAAGCCCTGGAAGCCCTGATGGACGGCTACGAAGTACTGCACATGGCTCAGGCCGCCAAAATCGGCGATATCTTTTGCACCCTCACCGGGGACATCAACGTCATCCGGGAGGAGCATTTCCCGGTGATGAAAGACGGAGCCATTCTTTCCAACTCCGGCCATTTCAACGTGGAAATCGAAATCACCGCGCTGGAACGCCTCAGCACCGGGAGGCGGCAAATCCGGGATTTCGTGGAAGAGTTCACCTTGAAAAACGGCAGGCGCATCTACTTGCTGGCGGAAGGCCGGCTAGTGAACCTGGCCGCGGCGGAAGGACACCCCTCCGCGGTCATGGACATGAGCTTTGCCAACCAAGCCCTGGCTGCGGAGTTCATCTCCAAGAACCACCAAAAGTTTGAGAAGAAGGTCTACCCCGTGCCCTTAGAGATCGACAAGGAGATCGCCCGGCTGAAACTGGCGGCCATGGGCACGGCCATCGATACCCTGACCCCGGAGCAAGAGAAGTATCTGGCTTCTTACGATCTAGGCACTTAAAAAGATAACGGTCTTCGGTCTTTGACCCTCCCTTTGCGGAACCAAAGACTGAAGACCTTATATCATAGCCCCACCTCCATATCAGAGGTTCCCACCATGGCTGCGATTAAATTCGGCACCTCCGGCTGGCGGGGGATCATTGCCGAAGATTTCACCTTCGCCAATGCCCGCCTGGTCTGTCAGGCCATCGCCGACTATCTGCAAGACGGGGGCATGGCCTCCCAGGGTGTGGTCATCGGCTACGATACCCGCTTCCTCTCCGAAACCTTTGCCGCCACCGCCGCGGAGGTGCTGGCGGGCAACGGCATCCCCTGCTTTTTCACTGATCGCGACTGCCCCACGCCGGTGGTGAGTTTTGCTATCCGGGACGGAAAGCGGGCCGGGGGCATCAACATCACCGCCAGCCATAATCCGCCGGAATACAACGGCGTCAAGTTCTCTCCGGCCAGCGGCGGCCCGGCCCCGGAAGCGGTCACCAAGCCCATCGAGGCCCTGGCCAATAAGCTCGCGGCCGGCGACGTCAAGCTCCTGCCCTTAAAAGAGGCACGGTCCCAGGGGCTAATCACCGACCTGGACCCCCGGCCCGGCTATTTTCAGCATCTCCGCGGCTTGGTGGACGTGGAGGTCCTGAAAAAGGCCGGTTTGCGGGTGGCCGTGGACGTGCTCTACGGCACCGGCAGAGACTACCTGGACGCGTTTTTACGGGAAGCGGGAGTGGAGGTGGAATTGCTCCACGGTTACCGGGACGCGCTTTTCGGCGGCCACCGTCCGGAGCCTTCCGCGGAATTCCTGGGAGAACTGGCCGCGCGCATCCCCAAATTTAAAGCCCATCTGGGGCTGGCCACGGACGCGGACGCGGACCGCTTCGGGGTGATGGATTCCCGGGGCGCATACCATGAAGCCAATGAAATCCTGGCCCTGCTGCTGGACTATCTCATTGAGACCCGGGGCTGGGACGGCGGCGTGGCCCGGAGCGTGGCTACTACCCACCTCATTGACCGGGTCGCAGCTAGACATGGCCGTCCGGTTTTTGAAACCAAAGTGGGATTCAAATACTTAGGTGAATATATCCTCAGCGGACAGGCGGTGTTAGTGGGAGAGGAGAGCGAAGGCTTCTCCATGAAAAACCATCTGCCCGAAAAAGACGGCATCCTGGCCGACCTCCTGGTGGCGGAAATGGTGGCCCGGAAAGGCAAAGACCTGCCCCAACTCCTGGAAGAGCTGTTCTCCAAGGTGGGGCCGGTGCACAACCGCCGGGTCAATCTTTCTCTGGCCCAGGAGACCAAAGAGCGGCTCCTGGAGCATCTGCAAAACCCGCTTCGGAGTTTTGCAGGCAAAGCCGTGAAACAGCACGTGACCATCGATGGCCATAAGTTTATCCTGGATGACGGCAGTTGGGTCTGCTTCCGGCCTTCCGGCACCGAACCGGTGGTGCGCTTCTACCTGGAGGCCTCCACCCACGAGGCCCTGGCGCAACTACAGCAAGCAGGAGAAGCCTTGCTCCGGGAAGTCTGAGATGCCCAGTTTAGGTTTTCCCCAACTCCTGGAAATGGCCTTGATGGCCGTGGTTCTCCTTTTTTCCATCGTGGTCCATGAGGTGGCCCACGGCTATGTGGCCCTCCAAAATGGCGACCCCACCGCCCGCCTCCTGGGACGTCTCACTCTGAACCCCATCCCTCATATTGACCCCATCGGTAGCATTCTGTTGCCTCTGCTCCTCCTGGTAACCAGCTCGCCCATCCTTTTCGGCTGGGCCAAACCTGTGCCCGTAAACCCGCTCAATTTCCGGAACTACCGTTGGGGGGAAATCACCGTCAGCGCCGCGGGGCCGTTGAGCAACCTGGCCCTGGCCGTAATCTTCTCCTATCTTCTGCTCCTGGCGCCAGCCAACCTGGGCCTCATGAAAATGGCACTCTACGGGGTCCATATCAACATCATCCTGGCCCTGTTCAATCTCATCCCCATCCCGCCTCTGGACGGCTCCCACATCCTCTCGATCTTGCTGCCCCGGGACCTGGCGCGAGCCTATGCTTATCTGGAACCCATAGGCTTCATCCTCATTTTGGTTCTGTTTTATACCGGGATTTTGGGGATGTTCCTCATGCCGGCGTATCGCCTGATCGCCTCTTTCCTGCTGGGCCAATAGCAGGCCGGGGCAAAGCCGGGCGGGGAAACCCCGCCCCTATGGACCGTTCCTTCCCTCTTTACCCAACCTCTCCTCGGGCATTTCCCATTAAGCGGAATTATGGTATGGTTTAAGTAATGGCAATGCGGAGCAAAGTCGGTTTCAAGCTTTTGGGGGTCAACCTTCTCTCCCTGCTGGTGGCCCTGGTGGCTGTGCTTCTGGTTATCCAATACCTGGCTACCCAGAAGATTTTGGAGTGGCACGGCGAGCGGGTGGAGCTCACGGCCCGGCTGGTGCTGGCGGAGTACCTGGGAAAGATTCAGCGGGTGGTCCAGGCCGCCAATCTGTTGTCCGACAACCCCAGTTACGGAGAACTCCTGGCCGCGGGAGAAGGTGAAAGCCTGCGCCGCCTGGCCAACCCCATGATGAAGGCCACCGGCCTCCACGTCCTCACCATCACCGACTCCAAAGGCATCATCCAGGCCCGGGCCCACGACCCGGAAGCCATCCGGGTGGACATCTCCAGCAACCCTTTAGTGCGGGCCGCGTTGAGAGGCAAAGAAGCGGTGCGCATGACCCAGTGGATGGACACCATTGTGCTCAGCGCCACTTCCCCCATCCGTTTCGACAACAAGGTGGTGGGAGTGATGCTCACCGGGTTATTGGTGGACAAGGGTTTCGTAGAATCGCTGTCCCGCCCCGGCGCGGAAGTGGCCGTCTTTTATGCCAACCGTCTGGTGGTCAATTCGTTTAAAAATCTGCCGGAAACCGCACTCAATGAGATCCGCCGCAGCAAAGAGCTGGCTGCCGCCGGGTCTGCGCCTCCTACCCGGGTCCAGAGTCTGAAGCTGGGGGACCAGGACTACACCCTGTTCTACCTGCCCCTGGAAGAAGAAGACGTCAAACCCTGGGAAAACCTCATCGTGGTGGGGGTGAACCGCCGGGAGTTGGACGCCAGCCTGCTGACTTTGAAGCTGGTGATCTTCGGAGTGGGCGGGGCCAGCGCCTTGATCGGCGCGCTTCTCAGCGTCTGGCTCTCCTGGGGTATGCGCCGGCAGATAAATCACCTGACGGAAGGCACCCGCCAGGCGGCCCGGGAGGAATTGGCCGGAGACATTCTGGTGACCAGCCACGATGAGATGGGGGAACTGGCGGAATCCTTCAACACCATGATCCGGGCCTTGCGGGAAAAGACCGATCTTCTCAAGGAAGAACGCGACCGGGTGGCGGCCAACGCCGATTTTCTGGCGATGATCGTCCATGACATCAAGGCCCCTTTAACCGGGGTGCGCCTGACCATTGAAGCCTTGGAGGATGAAACTTTGCCTCCGGAGATTAACCATAAGCTCCAGGGAATTATCCAAAGAAGTGAGGGTCTGCTGCTGCATCTCCACAATGTCCTGGATTTAAGCCGGTTCGAGGCCGGCAGTCTGGCTTTGCGTCCGGAGGCGGTGCCCCCGGGGTTTGTTATTCAACGGCTGGTGCATCACTTCAGCCCTGTGGCCCAACACCAGGGAGTGGCCCTGAGCGCGGTCCTGCCCTCGGATTTGCCGTCATTGCATGTGGACGAGCATTCTTTGGAACGGGTATTGTCCAATCTCCTGGTGAACGCCCTGGCCGCCACCAAGAAAGGCGGGAAAATTCAAGTGGAAGCCCGGATAATTCCGGAGACCGATCCCCAGGAAGTGGAAATCATTCTGGCCGACACCGGCTGCGGCCTGAAACCCGAAGAGCAGGAGCACCTCTTCGAGAAATATCGGTTAAAGCCCCAAAAGAGCGGCAGCTCCGGGCTGGGGCTTTATATTTGCAAGACCCTGGTGGAGGCCAACCACGGCCGCATCTGGGTGGAAAGCCAGCCTGGCCGGGGAAGCCGGTTCCATCTGGCTTTTTCCGCCTACCCTGCCGGGGGCAAAGCTGAAGAAACTGAGGAAGAGAGGGCCGCGGCCTCCTGATCTTCTAACAACCGGCTTGATAAAGGACGGCATGGATTTTCGCATCCTGGTAATCGATGACGACCCGGGCACCCGGGAAGCCCTGGTGGCTATTCTGGACCGGGCCGGCTACCGCATCACTTCCCTGGCGGGGAGCGACGCGGAGATTGAAACCGCGTGCCACACCCGCGGCTATCACGCGGCCGTGGTGGATTATCATCTCCCGCATCATAACGGCCTAGAGGTGGCCTGGCGGCTGAAAGAGTGCATGCCAGATTGCCGCATCCTCCTTATTTCCTCAGAGTTGCCCATAGTCCAGGAAACAATGGTTGACGCTGGTCTGGTGGACCGGTTCCTGGCCAAGCCTTTCTCTAAAGAAGCCATTCTGGAGGCAGTAACCCAACTTTGCCACCCCGGGGCGGCGTGATTCCCCCGCTGCTGGACCGGACCGCGGCCATAGCCGATCTGCCGCAATGGGTGTCCCGGTATGCCCGGCAAGAGAACCTGTTTGCTCCTGGGGACCGAGTATTGGTGGCGGTTTCCGGGGGGCCGGACTCCGTGGCTCTTCTGCAATTACTGCATCGCCTGCATTCCGAATTGAACCTGGAACTGGGGGTGGCTCATTTTGACCACGGTCTCCGGGGCCGGGAGTCCCGGGAGGAGGCCGGGTTCGTAGCGGCTTTGACTAAAAGCCTGTCTCTCCCCTTTTTCGGCGGTGAAGGCGACACCCGGCAACTGGCCCGGGGGAAGAAAATTTCTTTGCAAATGGCGGCCCGGCGACTGCGGCTCCGGTTCCTTAAAGACACTTGTCGCAATCATAGTTATCAAAAGCTGGCCCTGGGGCACACTGCGGACGACCAGGTGGAGTTGTTCTTTCTTCGCCTTCTCAGAGGGGCGGGGCCGGAAGGCCTGGCAGGGATGCCCTCCATTACCCCGGAGGGCCTGGTGCGGCCTTTGCTGGCGGTAGGGAAAGAGGTGATTCTCGCGTGGCTGCGTCAGGAAAATCTTCCTTACCGCCAGGACCCCAGCAATCTGAAGCGGGATTACCTGCGCAACCGGGTGCGTCTGGATTTGCTGCCGCGATTGGAAGAATATAACCCACGGGTCCGGGACGCGGTCTGGCGGGCCCAGGCTTTGCTGCAAGAAGAGCAGCTGGTTTTGGGCCCGGAGGTGGCCCGGACCTGGGCAGAAGTGGGCGAGGATTTAGGCTCTGACTTTTACCGCCTTCACATCCCTGAATTTTTACAACTGCCTGCGGCTCTCCAGAAATTGGTGCTGCGCTCCGTGCTGCATAAAATCCTGGAAGAATATCCCTTAAGCGCGGCCCAGGTTGACGGGGTCCTGGATCTGGCTAAAGCTGGGAAAAGCGGCGGTCAGATGTCCCTGGGAACCTGCCGAGTGGCCCGGGCAGGCGCGGACCTTCATATTTTTCGGCGCCTTCCGGCTCCTTTCCCGGATGGCGGCGTTCTTCCTACCTGCCCCGGCAGTTTCGAAGCTGAGGGCTGGAAATGGCGTTTGACCAGCCATCCATATTCACCGGAGGCCCCCCGGCCCCAGGAAACGCAGATTGCCTGGTTTGACCAGGATTGCGTAAATTTTCCCTTGGAAATCCGCTGGTTCCAGTCCGGAGACCGTTTTTGGCCCACGGGCGCGCCGGGCTATCGGAAACTCCAGGATTTCTTGGTAGACAGCAAAATCCCCCGCTGGCTGCGGCCTTATCTTCCGCTGGTGGTCAGCCGGGGGCAAATTATCTGGATTCCGGGCCTGCGCCTGGCCGAGACGGCGAAATTGACCGGCGAAACCCGGAATTTATTGGAATTGGAAGTATCCCCAGGCAATACCGATACCCGGCGCGTCTGGGAGATGCTCCGGTCTATAAAGCCACCAACCTAAGAATGGGAACTAGTCCGTTTTTACTCCTCATCAATCCGTGGATTTACGATTTCGCGGCCCATGACTTTTTTGCCCGGCCTTTGGGGTTGTTGTATTTGGCCTCATTTCTGAAAAGCCAGGGTTGTGAAGTTCATCTCCTGGATTGCCTGGATGCCCCCCATACTCGTGCCGGTCCCTTCGGCACCGGCAGATACCCCAAGGAGGTACTGCCAATCCCCGCTGCGCTCCAGGGCATCCCCCGGCGCTACGGGCGTTATGGTATTAGTGAAGCCGATTTTAAAGCCCGCCTGGAGGCAATGCCGCAGCCGCCGGACGCCATCCTGATCACCTCCCTCATGACTTACTGGTATCCGGGGGTGCAGGCCGCGATCCGCCTGGCCCGGGAATATTTTCCTGCAACCCCGGTGATTCTCGGAGGCATCTACGTCACGCTCTGCCCGGAGCACGCGCGGCAATGCAGCGGTGCAGATGTGGTTATCACCGGCCCCGGCGAGGAGGCTATTATCAGCCATCTAAACGCCGCTGGCCTCCTTTCTCTCAACCCTCAGAAAGCGGCTGATTTCGATTCCCTGCCCTACCCCGCGCTGCACCTTCTCTCCCTCCTCCCCTATCTACCCGTCCTCACTTCCCGGGGGTGTCCCCTGAACTGCTCCTATTGCGCCTCCCACCTCCTCCAACCCCGCTACCAGCGCCACCAGCCAGCCGCGGTGGCGGAGGAATTGCGCTACTGGCAAGAGCGTCTGGGTTTGCAGGACGTGGCTTTTTACGACGACGCCTTGCTGTTGGACGCGGAGAATCATTTATTGGTCATCCTGGAAGAACTGGAGCAAAATGGCTTATCTTTCCGCTTCCATACCCCCAACGGCCTGCATGCCTGCCTAATAACTCGGGTGGTGGCCCGCTGGCTGAAGCGGGCTGGGTTCACCACGCTGCGTCTGGGAGTGGAAACAGTGGCACTGGGGCCGGAACGCCTGGATCACAAACTCCAGGTCGGAGAATTGGAGGACGCGCTGGCCAATCTTAAGGAAGCTGGATTCCGCCAGGAGGAAATCGGCGTCTATCTCCTCCTCGGCCTGCCCGATCAGAAAGAAGAAGAAGTAATCAATTCCATCCGCCGAGTCAAACAACTGGGTGGCTCGCCGGTCCTGGCCCAATACTCCCCCATCCCCGGCACCGCGCTCTGGCCCCAGGCCGTGGCCACTAGCCGCTATGACCTCCAGAGCGATCCCTTATTTCACAACAATTCCCTTTTCCCCTGCTGGCCTGAGTTTTCCTGGGAACGCTATACTAATTTGAAACGCTTGGCCGCAGATTAGAAGTTGTGGTAGGGTGGATTGGAGGGAACAGCTTTTCGCTTTTGGTTTTTACTGCTCACTGCTCACTGCTCACTGCTCACTGGCCACTGACTACTGACTACTAAGGAATCAAGCATGGGCACTTCCAGCGCGCGGCGGGCGCCCACTACCTGGCTCTGGCGGCGGGCTAAAGGCGCAGCCACCCGCTATCTGGCCCCGGACGGGGGATTCGGTCTGGAGGCCCGGGAGGTAGTGGCTCGGTATCTCGCAGCCCTGGGCGAAGACACCGGTCCTGAGAGTCAAGGGTTGTTGGCGAGTTTCCGGCTGACCCGGAAAGCGGGCCAGAATCTGGGGGCTTTCGCAGACACGGCAGCTTCTCGAGGTTGGGACGCGGCTCTGAAGGAGTGCGGAATAACCGGGGAAGCCGGGAAATCAGGTGATATTGCCGCGCCTTTGCTGGCCGGGGCCCTGCTGGAGGCCGACGGCGGTTTGGAGGACGCAGTGGCCCATTCTTCCCTGGCCGCGGTGCTTCAGGATTACGATTCTCTAAAACAGGGCGACACGGCCCAATTAGTGACTAGATTTCTGGCGGAATCGATATATCAACGCCTGGTCCTGGACCTGGGAGATCCCCTGGAAGCGGCCACTTTGAACTACAGCCATTGGCGACAGGGCCTGGATGGACTTAAAAGCTGGATTGCCGGGGCTGGAGCAGCGGCAGATCAGCCGCCTCCAGAAAACTGGCGGGGTCTGGCGGGATGGAATTGGGTGACCCTGGTTTTGGGAAAAATAATGGTGCGTCTCCTGGAATAATCTTCGACTTCTAAATACTTGCGTCTTTCTTTGCGCCTTTACGTCTTTGTGTGAAACCTATCTTTTCTAATCTGGCCAAGGATAGTATGCCCAATCATCTCTACCTGCGGGCTCCGGGGGAAAAACGCCGCCCTCCCCCCGGAATGCAGGCAGTCATCCACCTGGATGAGCCGAAAATTAGCGGCTATCCCCTGCACCACAATCTCGACAAGTTGTTCATCCATTCCGCGCCGCCGCCTCCGGCCGCGGCCGCGTTTCTCCTGGCGGCCCTGGGGGTGTGGGCCGCTGACAAGCTCCTGCCCCGGAAACTTCAGCCCGACGCCTGGACCCGGGAGATTGTCCTTTACCTGCCCACAACTAAGGAATGGGCCGGGGTTTTTCCGCAACTTGCCAGGATTTTGAATTTCCTCACCGGCGACGTCTGGTCCATCAAACCCAGGGAATCGCGGATAGATTTAGGATTTGCAGGCAAATGGGAGAAGTCCTGGAAGCCAGATGCGGTGGCCCTGTTCTCCGGCGGGCTTGACTCCCTGGCTGGGGCCATCGATCAATTGGAAGAAGGCCGCCGCCTCCTGTTGGTGAGCCACCACGACTATGGCCAGTTGGCCGCGGTGCAGCAAAGCCTGGCCGGGAGCCTAAATGCCCACTATGGGCCGGAACGAGTATACCACCTGAATATGAGAGTGCAATTTCCCGAGGCCCCGGAGTTGACCATCAGGAGCCGCTCTCTCCTTTTTCTGGCCCTGGGGTTGGCCGCGGCCGCGGCCTTCGGGCCGGATACGCCCTCGTATCTGCCTGAAAACGGCTGGGTCAGCCTCAACCCGCCTCTGACTCTGAACCGCCTCGGCGCCAACACCACCCGCACCACCCATCCCTATTTTATGAAGCAGATTACCCGGCTGTGGCGGGACGCGGGGATCAAGCAACCCCTGATGAATCCTTATCAGTATCTCACCAAAGGGGAAGTGCTGCGCCATTGCCGCCACCCCGAATTATTGCAGAAACTGGCTCCCCAAAGCAGTTCCTGCGCCCGGCCCGTAGTCTCCCGCTGGCGGGGCCGGCCCGGGGGTGAGTGCGGCTACTGTTACCCCTGCCTGCTCCGGCGGGCCGCGCTCCACCGCCTGGGCCGGGACCGGGGCGAGGATTATCTCCTGGATATCTTGACTGAGCCGGGGACCTTACAACATCGCAGCCGGGGCCGGGACCTCCGGGCCCTGCTCCTGGCCCTGAAAACCTGGGAGGAATCACCCATGGAAGTGGAAAACCGTGTTTATTGGGGGGACCAGGGATCGGGCTCGGCCCACAAGTACACACAGATACGGCAATTGCTGGCCACAGGTTTTAAGGAAATCGGGCAGTTTTTTCGGGACAAAGGGTCGCTTTTGCTTAATGCTTTCCTGTAATCTTGAGGTGACCTTAGGGTCTACCGTGAAAACCAAAATCCCCCTAAATCCCCCTTTAGAAAAGGGGGACTTTTTTTTAAGCCCCCACAGAACCCCCGCTTTCGGAAAAAAGCTGTCTGACGATATCCCCCCGCCTTTCTTTCCCGCGCCTTATCCTATTCCCTCCATTTCGTCTGCATGTTTGGTTATCCAGGTTTATTAATGGGGTGGCCCACTTGCCGCAGTTACAATGATGCTTATTTTGAAGAAAACATGGCAGTCCAAGAAGCCGCACACTGATTTCCTGGGAGGTTATGTCATGAAAGGAAAGATATTGGGTCTCGTTTGGGCAGCAATTTTATTCATGTTTGGCGTCGGCCTGGCAATGGGTATGGCCTCCGGACCGGAAGGCAAAGAAGTAAAGCCCTCCAGCTATGCGCCGGTGGTCATCAAGGAAAATTTTGCCAGCATTCTCACCCGCATGAAAGCGGCCAAACCCGAGATTATGAAGCGTCAGCTGGAACTGCTGGCCATGCGCTACGATCTGGGCAACCGTCCGGCCAAGGGAGTGACCATGTCCCGGGGCAAGGCCGTGCAGGAAGGCGTGCGGGTTAAACTTCCATCCGGAGTGACCTGGGACCAATTGGCGTCCATGACCCCGGAACAGATCAAGGAGAAGGACCTGTATCCCGCAGGATTTTACCCCTTGCCCCACCCCAACCACCCGGAAGGAGGCATGCTCTTCCCGAAATTCCACATTGACGAAATCAAGAAGCAAACAGGCCGGGACCTTAACCGCTTCGATTTGGATTTCGACCTCCCGGACCTCTTTCTCCCGGAGTTCCCGCCGCCCATCTATCTGACCACCAGACCCGATCTGGGGGACGTATCCAAGGGACAGTTGGTGACTACCCAGAACCACCAGGACCTCTTCAACGGCATTCTCAACCCCAAGCAACTGGAGGGTCTGCGGCTCCTGGTCACTCCTTTCATGCAGCAGCAGTTCAACCAGACGGACGACCGCCGTTCGGAGCTGCCCAGCCAGGGGGTAAGCTGCTTTGACTGCCACGCCAACGGCCACACCAACGCCGGCACTCACCTGGTGGGAGACATCCGGCCCCAGGAGTTCCGCCACCGCCTGGACACCCCCACTTTGCGGGGCGTGAATATCCAGCGCCTCTTCGGCTCCCAGCGGGCCTTGAAATCCGTGGAGGATTTTACGGAATTTGAACAGCGGGCCGCGTACTTCGACGGCGACCCGGTGATCGCCACCAAGAAGGGGGTTAATATCCTGGAGCGGGGCAGCCAGGTCCATTTCATGGCCGAGTTCCAGGCGCTTCTTGACTTTCCCCCTGCTCCCAAGCTGGATGTCTTCGGCAGATTGGACCCGAAAAAGGCCACGGAAGAGGAACTGAAAGGCCAGGAGGTCTTCTTCGGCAAAGGCCGGTGCGCCGAATGCCATACACCGCCCTATTACACCGACAACCTGATGCACAACCTCCGGGCCGAGCGCTTCTACAAGCCCAAGATGGTGAACGGCCGCCTGGCCTCCGCGGACGGCCCCATCAAGACTTTCCCGTTAAGGGGCATCAAGGATTCGCCGCCTTACCTCCACGACGGCCGTCTGCTGACCCTGGAAGACACGGTGGAATTTTTCAACCTGGTGACCGGGGTAAAATTGAACGAGCAGGAGAAAAAGGCCCTGACGGCCTTTATGCGGGCGCTGTGAGAAGCAGGGATCAGGGGTTAGGGGTTAGTTTCGGTATGCTTCTCTTTTTTCTGGCCCCTGATCCCTAATCCCTAACCCCTCTATAGCTGTGAGAAGCCAGAGCGGGCTTTAACCCCCCCCCGTTCCTTCCCCTCAACTACGGTTTAATAATCCGCGCTGCCTGCATCTGGGATTCCAGGATGGTGAACATATTGGAGACCTTGCCCGCGGCGAGGCGGTCCTTGACTTTATAAAAGTCCAGGCAGGTGCCGCAGACCAGGAGTTCCACCCCCATGTCCTCCAGGCCTTTGAGTTCGGCAAGTATCGGCGAATCATTGAGGGTCAGAAAAACGCCCCGGTTATAGAAGAGCAATTTCTTCGGGACATCCATCTGCACCAGGGTCTGGCCGAAGGCCCGCATGAGGATGGCCCCCAGCTCCGGGTCGCCTTCACCCATACGGTCGGAAGCAAAGACCACCACCGTATCCAGCGTCGCTGGCGCGGCGTCGGGAAAGACGCAACTTGACGGCGTCCCCCCGGCAGGGGGCTGGATGGTCAGATGATAACAATTGCCGGCTGCGGCCACTTCCACTTTGCAGCCCCGGCTCTCCGCAAACCGGGTGACATTGTCCCGAGCTGCGATGTTGTCCACCATGACGATCAAACCCCGATCGCCTCCGCCCTCCAAAGCCTCCTTGGTGCGCACCACCGGCAGCGGACAGGCCAGGCCCGTTAAATCTAGAATTTTTGCCATATTTCCCCTCAATTTTGTGATCAGTAATCAGTCATCAGTGATCAGTAAAAAGTGACAACTGGCCCCTGATCCCTGGCCCCTGACCCCTATCTTTCACCCGCCCAGGGCAATGGCCAGGGCGGTGGTGAGTTTGATCACGTCCTGGTTGGATTTTCTGAGGTGCCGGGAGAGCAGTTGAGCCAGCCGCAGCAGGATTTTCAGGCCCATCTGCGGGTTTTCGTGAACCAGGGCCAGAAATTCCTTTTGGTGCAGTTCCAGAAGGCTGCAATCGGAGCGGGCGGTGACGGTGGCGGAACGGGCTTCGTTTTCCAGCAAGGCCATCTCTCCAAAGCAGACCCCGTCTTCGGCCTTCAGGCGAATCATCACCTTTTCTTTGGGGGTGTCTTCATCCAGCACCAAAGTCAGGGCCTTGGTGATGTCCACTTCGCCTGAGCACATGATGAAGAGGCTGTCCCCGGTCTCCCCCTCCTGCAAAATAACGGCGCCCGCAAGAAATTTCCGGGGGGAAGTGTGTTTAAGCACTTGCTGGACTTCTTTTTCTTCCAGGTCCTGGAACAGAAAAATCTTTTTGACAAATTCGCAGTGTATGGTCATAGGACGGGCCGTTTGGAAGAAATGACCACCACGTATTGGTGGGGTCCCAAAATCAGGGAGTCCGGGGGATTGACCTGGCAATCAACTTTAGTGCGGCCAAAGAGATGGGTCATGCCGCTTTCCGTGAATTTGCGCCGGATGAATTCGTCAATGCCGGAGGGTTCGCCGGACAGCAGATCCTCCAGGGCCAGGGCCTGGCCTTCGGTATAGACCGCCACGGGCAACGCCTGGTGGCGTTCTTTCAAAACCTGGGCCATTTCTCCCAGGGAACGGCCGTGAAACCGGGGGGGCACTTCCACGGCCCACAGGTCCTGGCCGCCGCCGATAAGCAGGGTGGCCAGGACGTGGAACAGCCCGGGGGAAGACAGGGCTCCGGCCAACAGCGAGCTGTCGTATTGGCCCCGGATCAGGACCTCATCCACCCCGGCCCGCTCCAGGTGGGCGCGGTTTTCGGGCCGCAGGAGTTCCGCCAGGACCCGGATTTTGGAATTCAGGGATTTTAAGGTCAGGGCGGTGAGGAGAGTGCGCTGGTCCACCTGCTCCGCGGTCTCTCCCTCCTGCCGGTCGGCCAGAATCAAGGCTTTGGAAGCCTCACGCACGTTGGCTTTCTCGAGAATTTCTTCCCGGGAGGGGTCACCCCAGAGGTAATGCACTTCAAATACGGGAAATCTTTCTTTTATTCCCTCCAATTGCTCCGGAGGCAGCTTATTGACCAGCACCACCGGCACCGGGGAGGTCAGACGCCGGAGCAATTGGTCCAGAAGGACTTCCCCGTCATAGTGCCAGCCCAATATCAAAATGTGATTCGCGGTCTTGATGGCTTCCAAACCTCTCTCCCGGCGAAACTTGCGTTCCACGAACACGGAGGCTACAGTGGCAGTGAGCAGCGACAGGCTCAACACCCCGCCCAGCATCAGGCCCACTCCCACCAAACGCCCCATAAAAGACGTGGGCACCACATCCCCATAGCCCACGGTGGTGAGGGTGACGATGGACCACCAAACGCCTGTGCCGAAGCGCGTCAGCCAGGGACCGGGCTGGGGTTCGAGGATAGAAAAGCCCAGTCCCCCCATGAGAACCAGCGCGGTTACTGCCAGCAGCAGGTTGAAGACCCGCTCCCGGTGCAAGACCTCCACAAATCTGGAAATATGGTCCTTGAGCACAAACCCTCAGACTAGAGGCAAGGTCAATCCTGGTAATACGAGGCGCAGGAAGTATCCGATTCCCAGACGCTGACCCGGCTCACCCTCACCCCGTCCCGGTTCAAGGACGCGGCCAGCCTTTGGAACAGAAAACGGGCCAGGTTTTCGGACGAGGGATTCTGATTGCTGAAGGCCGGCAGTTCGTTCAGGTATTTATGGTCGATCTCCTCCAGCAACTCCCGGGTCCGGGCCTTGACCACGCCGAAATCCTGGAGCAACCCGGCCTCATCCAGTTTGTCCCCTTGCAGAAAGACTTCCACTTTCCAGTTGTGGCCATGCAAGGCCTCACATTTGCCATAGAAGTTTTCCAGACGATGGGCCGCGGAAAACGAAGTAATGATCTTTAATTCATACATAAAATCTCAACCCACGCCCTCTTTGAGGCGGCGCAGCCTGGTCTCCGCCCGGCTGATAAAGGCTTTCAAATCGTTCTGCAAAGCCGCCAGCTCTTTATGATGTTTGCCCTGGATGGCTTTCAGCTCTTTGAGCCAGAACTCCAGGATGGCTGTCTCCCGCTGGCGCAGTTCCTCTTCCACCCGTTGCTTCAACTGTTTTACCAGAGCGTCATTCATGAGTAATCCTATTTTTAACTACTCTAAAAGCGGGCCTCTGTCAATCAATCCGGCCTTCTCACTCCGTCTTCAAAAAGAGCGGATGGGCCATTGATGCCGCCGCGCCAAACGCTTCAAGCGCCATGAAGGATTTACCACCACCGGGTAACCGATGCGGCGAAAGAGATGGAAGTCCTGAAGATGGTCACCGTAGGCAAAAGACCGGCTGAGGTCCAGGTCATGGGCCCGGGAAAGCTCCAAAAGCAGGCGCAGTTTGTTCTCTCCCCGGGGATGGAGACCGGCGATCTCACCGGTGAACCGTCTGCCGTTCTGGGCCACTTCCGTGGCAATGAGCCAATCCGCGCCCAATTCTTCTTTCAGAGGAAGGATGAGAAAGGCCAGGGAGCCGGTGAGCAGGACGATCTCATGGCCCTGGGCCTGGTGATCCCGGACGCAGGCCACCCCCACCGCGCTCAATCGGGGCGCGATATTTTCCTGAAAGCACTTCCGGGCCAATTGGATGGTTTCGGCCACCGGCATATCTTGGAGATAAGTCTTATCCCGAAACCGCTCCCTGGGTTTCCTGGCCAGGCGGCCCAGATAACCCAAAGCCCGGGGCATTGGCAACAGGCCATGCCGCACCAGATACCGGAAGAAAAGGCGCTCGGTATGCCCTTGAATCAGCGTTTGATCTACGTCGAAGACCGCGGCAATACGACCCATGGGAATTCCTGTCACCGGAGTTGCCGGCTCCAAGTTCAAGCCGGCTTTTTCCCAGTGGTAAAATAGATGCGGCCGTCCAGCACCACGGGAATTCCCCGGAGCACGCAGAGGCCCACCGTCAGGAAGATAAGGCTTTGATTGAGAGGATGCAAGGTCGCCACGATCTGGGGATTGTCCACAGCAAGGGCATGGGTCAGGTAGAGAAAACCAAAGACCACGGCCTTGGCCAGCCCATAAAAGGCCCGCATAAAGCGGGAAGCCACCAGAAACCGTCCTAAAGAGGTGTGCATCATGCCGAAGCCTGATTTCCCTTGGGCCAGAGCCACACCCCGGATGCCGTCCACAATGAAAGAGCGCACCAGAAAGACAATGGGCACCCATAAAGGGACCATGCCCAGGTACAGGAAGGTAATCCAGAGGATGTTTTCCACCGCCCGGTCCAGGGCCACATCCAGCACGGCGCCCATCTCCGTGACTTCGTTGCGCAGCCGGGCCACGTAACCGTCGAACCAATCCAGCAAATAGAGGATGATCAGCAACCCCAAGCCCAAGAGGCGCACGGAGCGCAGCGGCACGAAAAGAAAAGCCACCAGTAATAACAGGAGCGGCAGCCGGGCCAGGGTTATGGTATTGGCCAGGGACATGGGGTAGACCTGGGAAACTTTAAATTAAACTCCACGTTATCAAAATAGTCCCGGTGTTTCAATTTAATAACAGCCTTCTGATCTTGATTAAAAGGGCACCTGACTCCAGGACCTAGACCTAGCCCCACTTTCCAGCTTGGTGGCCTCCAGCAAAAGGGCTTTTTTGTCCCCATGTTCTATGCTATGCTTGCCAAAACAAGGGGGTTGTCGGTAGATAGATTTTGGCAGCCAACTTGGGGAGAGAGGGATGAGCGTCTCCAGAGAAGATGATCAGGAAGGATTGGAGGAGCTGGGGCAGAGATACGAGTTAGTGCGCCAACTCCGGGAAGAACCCTGGGGCGAAGTGTGGTTGGCTGCGGACCGCCTCCTGCACACGGAAATCGCCCTCAAAATTCTGCCGCGCACCGACCCGGATTGGGACGCGGGCCGCAAAATCCTGGCCCGGGAAGCCGTCTTGTCGCTAAGCCTGCGGCATCCCCTCATCCTGGGAGTCTTCTTCCTGGGAGAAGTGGAAGACGGCGTCTACCTGGTGGAGGAGCCCTTTGCCGGGGAAAGCCTGATGTCCCGCCTCTCCCGAAAGCAACGCTTCTCCGTGCCCGAAACTCTACGATTGCTGGAGCAGGTGAGCCAGGCCCTGGCTTTTGCGCATCACCGGGGAATAACCCATGAAACAGTCAACCCGCTGCATATCCTCCTCCAGGGGGATGAAGTGCGGGTGGCCAATTTCGCCTGCCCTGCGAAAGACGACGAACAGGCCAGATACTTAGAACTCAGGGCTTATACGCCCCCGGAGGTCCTCCGGGGGGAACAGGCCTTCCCGGTGGGCAACGTCTTTTCCCTGGGAGTTTTGGGCTATCGTTTGCTGGCCGGCAGTCTGCCATATCCCCTGACTTTTGATGAGCCTTTCCCTTATCGCCTGGAAGCCATGCCCGTGGACCTGGACGAGATTCCCCTGCCTTTGCAGAATTTGCTTCTCCAATGCCTGGCCCCGGAACCTGAGGACCGCTTTGTGGACGCGGGGGAGCTGCTCAGCCAAATCCGGCAGCTTCGTGACCTGCCTCCGGGAGGAACCCTGGACGCCTTGCTGGAGCCGGAAGGGTCTCCGCCCACCTGGCGGCAGTTCGGCTCTGGAGCCGCGGGCTTCCTGGGGAAGATCAAAAGCGCGGGCAAGTTTTGCGGGGAAAAGCTGGCCGCGTTCTCAGGAGCTCTCGGGCCCCGACTAGCGCAGACCTCCCGGCGGGTCTGGTGGGGGCTGGGTCTGGCCGGGATGCTGCTGGTCCTGGTCTTTCTGGGATTGCAATTGCAGCGGCCCTCAACCCCGCCGCCGGAGACGCCTTCGGCGGTCAGCGCCACTCCTGCGCCAACCCCCACCGTCGGCCCCCCCTCGGTGGAAACCACGGAACCTTCGTCGCCAAAGGAGCCGGCCCCTGCGGTTAAGCCCGGCCCCACCACGGCCCTGGCCACCCCGGCCGCTCCCGCCGCCCCGATGCGGGAAAAACCTACTCTGAAGGAAGAAAGATATCTGGTGATAGCTGCTAGTTACTCACAACTGGAACAGGCCAAGGCCCTGGCCCAACGCCTGAAAGGCAAGAAATACCAGGCCCAGGTCACCAAGATGACGGTTAAAGGAAAGACCACTTATCTGGTGCGTTTGGGCCCCTTTACCGAGAAAAAGAAGGCGGAGGAAACAGCCAAGCGCCTGAAGACCCAGGAGCATCTTAATCCCCGGGTGGCCCAACTGCAGCCGAAACCGGCCCCGGCCGCGGCTTCCCAGGGAGCGCGCCGATGAGCGCGCCGGTATTGACTACCTCATTAACTGGGGTAGGGCCCCGGCACCAAGGGAAAGTGCGGGATATTTACGATCTGGGAGACCGCCTGCTCCTGGTGGCTTCGGACCGCATCTCCGCGTTCGACGTGGTCATGGCCGAACCTATCCCGGACAAGGGCCGCATCCTTACCAGGCTCTCGGCGTTTTGGTTCCGGCACCTGGCGGACGTGGTTCCCAACCACGTTATTTCCCTAAACGTGGATGACTTCCCGCCCGCGTGCCATTCTTACCGGGATTTGCTGGCCGAACGCACCATGCTGGTCAAGAAAACCCGGCCCCTGCCGGTGGAATGCATTGTCCGGGGTTATCTCTCCGGCTCCGGCTGGGCGGAATATCAGGCCAGCGGCAGCATCGGCGGCATGCCTCTGCCTCCGGGCCTGGTGGAATCGGCCCGGCTGCCGCAGCCCATCTTCACGCCTTCCACCAAAGCGGAGTTGGGGGAGCATGACGAAAATATCTCGTTTGAAGCTATGGCAAAGAAAATCGGCGCGGACCTGGCGGCCAAAGTGAAGGAAATCAGCCTCACCCTTTATCTTCGGGCCCAAGCCTGGGCCGAACCCCGGGGCATTATCCTGGCGGACACCAAGTTCGAATTCGGTCTGATGAACGGCGAGTTGCTGCTGATCGACGAGGTCCTGACGCCGGACTCCTCCCGCTTCTGGCCCCAGGAAGATTACCGGCCCGGCGGCCCCCAGAAAAGCTACGACAAGCAGTATTTACGGGATTACCTGGAATCTTTGGGCTGGAACAAGAAACCCCCGCCGCCGCCGCTGCCCCCGGAGGTTATCAAGAACACCCGGGCCCGGTATGTGCAGGCGTTGAAGGTGCTGACGGGGGAGGAGTTGGATTGATACCTAATCAAACCTGAATTGGGGGAAAAGGGAAAGATGGGAAAATTCTTTCCCTTTTCCCCTTTTCCCCTTATCAACCATTCAAATCAATCTCCCAATTAAATTTGATATTTTTATTGGAGAAGACCACTTCTTCAAAGCCTGCGTCCCTTAAGTTTTGCAGCATGTCCGATTTGTCGATGAGCGCGAAGATCATGGGCCGGTTAAAGACCGGGCTCTCCAGTTTGATGGTGGTTTTCTCCGAACCGCTCAAGTGAATCTTCACGTCAAAGCCTTTGCTTAAGAAATCCCGGTCCAGGTCCTTGGCCACTTCTTCCCGTTTTTTGATGGTCCTTTCCCGGACGGCCTTCTGCATCACTTCCTTGTATTTCTTCAGGTCTTTCTCCCGGTTTTCCACTTCCTGGAGGGTCTTTTTGGCCTCTTCGTCCAGCTTCTTCACCTGGCGCTGGATGGCCTCCAGGTGGCGGCGGGCGTCTTCCAGGCGGCCGTAAGTCCGTTTCTTGATATCCGGCTCGTTGGGATTACCAGCGGCCAGGGCCTTTTGAGCTTCCTGGAGATGGGCCCCCGGGGGCAGCGCGGCAAAGGCCTTCTCTTTTTCGCTGAGCTTGGCCAGCACCGGCAAGATGGCCTTCCGGTCCACCAGCGCGATTATCTTGTAACCCGGCTTATCCAGCTTCTCCCAGGTGAGGGGGTCGGTCTGGCAATATTTTTCCACGGTAAAGGCCTGGACTTCGCCCTGCAGCCAGTAAAGCTTGACCAGGAAAGGCTTGCCGTGGTGTTCCCGCTTCACCACCAGGGTGGGATCGTAATCCCTTTCCCCTTCCCAGATTTCATCATAAGAGACTTCCAGGCCGCCGGGGCCGGACAGCATCAAACCCTTGACCCTGGACGCCTGTTTCTTCATGAATTCCGCGTAATTTTCCCAAACCTTAAGGGAGCGCTTGCCTTTTCCCTTAACCTCCTTGGCCTTATGAAAATCCCCAAAATCCGGAGAATTAATGAGCAATTCCTGTTCCGACATCTGCGCCGGTCCCGCGGCCAGGAGCAGCATGACCGCCAGCATAATTCCCATGAATAGCCGCACTTTCCGTATCAGCATGACCCCTAACTCCAATCTTTCATCTCTCTTTGATTAGATGATCTTGAAATTGAATTATAAATCTTCTTTCCGGTTTTGGGAATTTGAGATTGGGGAAAAGCACCTGCCGGACTCAGGGGAGTGAAAAGGAAAAGAGGACGGATATATCTGTCCATCCCCAAAAATGATCTCTTGCTTGATTTTTCAATGGATTATTTGGGGAGGAGGGCTGTAGGGGCGGGTTTAAAACCCGCCCCTACGGTCCCTGGCCCCTCCCCCCACTATCCATCACCAGCCGCTGCCGCCGCCTCCGCCGCCGCCGCCTCCGGAAAAGCCGCCGCCGCCGCTGCCTGAAGAGGATCCGGGCGGGGAAGCGGAGGAGGCAATGGCTCCGGCGAAAGCTCCCCCCAGGTTGGAGACGAACCTGGAACTACCCACATCGCGATATGAACCGCCGTAGTACCAGGCGGGAGTGTAGCCCTGGGTGTCACCGGCCCGGGCCAACACCTCGGCAAACTGCTCGCTCCATTCGTTCTCCACGTCCAGAGCCAGAGCGTAGGGCAGGTATTTTTCGAAGAGTTCCGGGGTCTTCTCCGGCGGATTGAGCATGTTCAGGCGCTCTTTTTCCGCCACGGACAGGTAGAGCTTAAACCCCTCGATCTGGTCCATGATCTTGCGGCCCGAGAGGGTGGGGCTTTTGAGCAGACGATAAAACAAAAAATTCACTCCCACCAGAATTACCAGCGGGATTAGCGCGGTCAGGGGGAAGCTATGCCTAATAAAGGACGCGCCTAAAATTTTTATCCCCAAAAAAACCAGCGCCAAGAGGGCCAAGCCCACTGCCCCCATGCTTTTGAGAGAACGGAAGGCTCCAGATGCAACACTTCCCCAATTAAAGGACCAGACCGCCAATAAGACGCAGGCGAAGGTCCAGGCAAACAGCCGGAGGAACGCGTCTCCCACATCGCCGTGGTTTAACGAGGTCAGGATAACGGCCCCCAACGCCATGACGCTTAGAACCATCCCGGTGGCGAAGTAGTTTGAATTGGTGAAAAAATAGGCTTTTTCCAGTTCGCCTTTCAGGGTATTCTGCAAAGCGTCCCGGGCGTCCTGGATCATTTCATGGTTTTTGTTTTTCATCTCCAGGGTATCGCCCCCGGCAAAGAGCTTGGCCCCCAGGTTCTGCTCCCCCCGGGAGAGAGAGTTGACGCCCCCGCCTCGCCTATGCAGGGTATATTCCTTACCGATATTTTCAATGGTCAGATAGCTCTTGACGGCCATATCCACCAAAGCCGCGGCCACGGTGCGGTCGTCAAAGCCCATGCGCATCAGGAAGCGCACGGAGGGCGGGGAGAAACCGGGAGGGGGTGCAAACAGCGGAATAATGGTGCCCTTATCCGGGTCCCGGCCCACCTTGGACCAGGACACCAGGTAAAATCCCAGCACCAACAAAAAACCCGCCAGCCCTACGGCCGCAGGCAGTTGATCCCGGAGAAAAAAGCCCATCTTATCTGCACCTGAAGGTGGTTGTACCACCCCCTTGGGCCAGCCCACGGCCACGGTGAGGCCCTCTCCGGGAGCCAGTTCCCGGTTGGTGGTAAAAATTATTTTTGCCGGTCCTTCGTCCCGGGTCTGGCAGTCGCGCGCCCTTGAACCCACTCGGCCCGTATAAGCGCTATGCTGGAGAATTTTCGCGCCCAGGGGCAGCTCGATCACCGCTTGGGCGCTGCTGATGGGTAAGGTCCAACCATGGCCGGTGGCGTTCCAGTAAAGCTCATCATAATCCTTAAAAAAACCTACCTGCCGGTCGGTGCGATATTTAATGGTGTACTCGTACTTCCCGGCAGGCAAAATCACATCTTTCTGACCGATGTAAATCTTCACCCCGTTGGAGACGTGCTCGAGATGGTAGGGCTCTTTCTTCCCGTCCCGGAGTACCTCCAGTATTTCGAAGCCCATCTTGACGGTGTTGCCGGATTTGTCCTGATAAATGGTGGGAAAGTCCCGGACAATGCCTCGTTTGATCTTAATTCCGGCGCTTTCCACCTTGATGGTCTCGGTGACCGTCAGGGTGGCGTCCGGATGCACCTGCACCTGGCTGTGGAAACGAAGGATTTTCTCCCGCAGGTATGCGGACGGGGTATAAGGTTTGGCGTTCCGCGTGGGCGGGGCCCCGGAGGCCAGTAAGGGAAAAAGACAAACAGCCGTCAGGGCCAGGAAGAAGGCGCGTCTAAAAGTCTTCATCGCTGCGGCTCTTATTTAACCGAAAGCCACCTTGGGCACGGTCCGGTCACCCGCGTCTTCGACCTCAAAGTATTCCGCGGGGGTGAACTGGAACATATTGGCCACGATATTGCTGGGGAAGGAGGCCACGAGGATATTGAGGTTCCGGGCCGCGCCGTTGTAATAGCGCCGGGCCAGCTGAATCTGGTCTTCAATGTCCGCCAGGGACTTTTGCAGCTCGATAAAATTTTGGGAGGCCTTCAGATCGGGGTAATTTTCCGCCACCGCAAAGAGGTTGCCCAGAGCCGCGCCCAGGGCCCCTTCCACCCGGCCTTTTTCTCCCAGGCTTAGGGCCTGCAGGCTCTGAGTCCGGAGTTCGGTGACCTTTTCCAGGACCCCTTTTTCATGGCCCATGTAGCCCTTCACTGTCTCAATGAGGTTGGGAATCAGATCGGCCCGGCGCTTGAGCTGCACGTCGATGCCGGACCAGCCTTCCTGGACCATTTGCCGGTTGCGCACCAGGCGATTGTAAATAGAAACCGCAGCGATGAGCGCGGCCACCACCAATCCTATCACAATATAAAACGCGGTCATAAGCCAACCTCGCACGGAGAAAAATGTGGGGGAGGTTAAAGGCGCACGGCCCCGCCCGAACCCCCAGGGTTCCTGGAATAACATCGGCTTAACAACGGGGAAACGTTAAAGGGTGAAGGATTTGCGGGAAGAATTGCTCTTTCTGTGTAAACCTATGCAGAGCAGGGTTTGCCCCGCTTCTTCGGTGAGCGGTGTCTACCCAAAAAACTTTGAACTTTGAACCTTAAACTTTGAACTTCGAGTCAGGAGATCGGGGACTTACTTACAGTCTTCGTCAACCCATTCGCAGCAGGGTCTTCACAGGGGCAGGGCGCATTCTTGTGCACCAGACGCCCCAGCTTGGCGCAATGCAGGGCCTGAAAGGTATTGCAAGATCCGGCCCCATCCACGGCCTGGACCTGGGGGAAGGAGGCATATTCACAAGAGAGGTCGCACCATTTCATGGTTTTTAGATAATGTGTCTTTTAGGCTAAAGATATTTTTGTAATTCTTCCTTCGATAAACCACATTGCTTTAATATTGCCAGGAGTGTGCCCTTTGCCAATTCATCATGAAGAGGAACTACGGTCTGAAACTTTCCTTTCTGCAAACTTACATGGCTGCCTCTTCCCCTAACATAATGGAACCCGGCTTTCTTCAATGCCTTAATTAAATCTTCGCCGGATAATTTCGGAAGCCTAACCACCCACCGCTACCTCAAAGGGATATAACATTACTTCTCCAGTGCTGGCGGGGAGGTCTTCCTCGCCAAAACTTTCCAAGTAAAGTTCCACTGCTTCCTTGAGGTTCGCCTGTGCTTCTTCAATGGTTTTGCCCTGGCTTACCACGCCTAGTTCAACGCAGTGAGCCACATACCACTCCTCTTCCCTGGTCAAAACCGCCGTAAATTTCTTAGACATAAAAACCTCGAATGGTTTCAGTCTCGACTCATTTACCCTTTCGCCTTCTGCGCCACCACCTCATACGCCTGCTGCAAAGCCGCTCTGATTTTTCCTTTATCCGGCCCGCCGGCCTGGGCCATGTCGGGTTTGCCGCCGCCGCTGCCGCCTACCACCGGGGCCAGTTGTTTGATGATTTCCCCCGCGGGGAAGCGCTTGGTAAGGTCCTGGCTCACCAGGGCGATGAGCATGGCCTTTTCGCCCACAGCGCTACCTAGAACGACGATGCCGCTCTTCAGGCGGTCCTGGAACTTCACCGCGTACTCCCGGAGGCTCTTGGGGTCCGCGGCCTGGACTTCCAGGGCCAGGACCTTGACGCCGTCCACGTCCCGGACTTCCTCCATCAGGTCCTTGGCCTGGGCCGTGGCCAGACGGCTCTTCAGGGTCTCCACCTCTTTTTCCAGTTCCTTCTGGCGCTTCAAGAGTTTTTCTAAGCGGCTAAGTAAATCGCCCCGGCTGCCTTTTAGCAGGCCCGCGGCCTGGTCCAGTTCCCGGGTCATCTCCTGCATCAGGTCAATGGCCGCGGGGCCGCACACCGCCTCCAGGCGGCGGATGCCCGCGGCCACCGAGGCTTCGGAAGTGATTTTGCAGAGCCCCAGGTCCCCAGTACGTCTGACATGCGTACCTCCGCAGAGCTCCCGGCTGAGTCCGGGGATGGCCACCACCCGCACCTGATCTCCATATTTTTCTTCAAACAGGGCCATGGTGCCGCTCTCCAGGGCCTGGGCCAGGGGCATGAGGTTGGTCTCCACCGGCTGGTTGGCGGCGATATAGACGTTCAGGTCGTGTTCCATCTGCGCCAATTCGTCGGCGCTGATGGCCTGGAAATGGCTGAAGTCGAACCGCAGCCGGTCCGGAGCCACCAGGGAGCCGGACTGCTTGACATGGCTCCCCAGATTTTTTTGTAGTACCGCCTGGAGGATATGGGTGGCGGTGTGGTGCCGGGCGATCTGGCGGCGGCGCTCTGCGTCTATCTCCAGGCGGGCCGGGGCATTGACTTTCACCACCCCTTCTTCCACCTTGCCTTGATGGACGATGAGATCGTTAGGCAGGCGCTGGGTATTGGTGACCCGCAGTTTATAGCCGGGCCCGGTGATCCAGCCGGTGTCCCCCACCTGGCCGCCGGTTTCCCCATAGAAGGGGGTGGCCGAGGTGACCACTTCCACTTCCTCTCCGGCTGCGGCTTGGTCGCCAGCGGTCTCATGGCGAATCAAAGCCAGGATGGCGCTGTCGGCCTTTAAAGCCTCGTATCCTAGAAACTTGGTGGCTTCCCATCCCGCCAGTTCCTGGTAAACCTGGGGCACTTCCTCCCCCAGGCCGCCCCGCCAGGCCTGGCGGGAGGCTTCCCGCTGGCGGCGCATATGGGCCTCGAACCCCTCCACGTCCAGCCCCAGGCCCTCCTCCTTGAGCGCGTCCTGGACCAGATCCAGGGGAAAGCCGTAAGTGTCGTAGAGCTTAAAGGCCACCTCGCCGGGCAGAATCTCCTTCTTCTTGGTCTTCATGGCCGCTAATTCTTCGGCCAGGAGTTTCAGGCCATGATCCAGGGTGTCCGCGAACCGCTCCTCTTCGTTGGTCACCACCTGGGCCAGGATGGGCCGGGCCGCGACGAGTTCGGGATAAATCTCCCCCATCATCTCCACCACTTTTTCGCTCACCTTGGGAAGGAAAGGAGTTTTCAAGTTCAGGATGCGGCCAAACCTTAAGGCCCGGCGCATGATGCGCCGCAGCACGTAACCCCGCCCTTCGTTGGAGGGAAGCACGCCGTCGGCGATTAAGAAAGTGGTGGCCCGGGCATGGTCGGCGATAACCCGGAAGGCCACGTTTTCCTGGGCATTACTACCGTAGGCTTTTCCGGATAACTCCTCCACCCGGCCGATCACCGGGCGCAGGAGATCGGTGTCGAAGTTGCTCTGCACCCCCTGGACCACCGCAGTCAGGCGCTCCAGGCCCATGCCCGTGTCGATGCTGGGCTTGGGCAGAGGATTGAGCTTGCCGTCTGCGGAGCGGTTGAACTGCATGAAGACGTTGTTCCAAATCTCCAAATAGCGGTCGCATTCGCACTTGCCGATGCCGCAGTCCGGGCCGCAAGCCATGGCCTCACCCTGGTCGATGAGGATTTCCGAGCACGGCCCGCAGGGGCCGGTGTCCCCCATGGCCCAGAAATTGTCCTTCTCCCCCAGTCCGACGATGCGCTCCGGGGGGATGCCCGCAATCTTCTCCCAGAGGCGGGCCGCTTCTTCGTCTTCGTGATAAACCGTGGCCCAGAGGCGGTCCGCGGGGAGTTTATAATCCCGGGTGAGGAGCTCCCAGGCCATCTCGATGGCCCCTTCCTTGAAATAATCGCCGAAAGAGAAGTTCCCCAGCATTTCAAAGAAGGTATGGTGCCGGGCGGTGAAGCCCACGTTCTCCAGGTCGTTGTGCTTGCCTCCGGCCCGGACGCACTTCTGGCAACTCGCGGCCCGGGTGTAAGGCCGCGGTTCCTCTCCCAGAAAGACTTTCTTGAACTGGTTCATCCCCGCGTTGGCAAAAAGCAGGGTGGGGTCCCCCTGGGGGATAAGCGAAGAACTGGCCACCCGGGTGTGGCCGTGTTTTTCAAAAAAAACCAAAAACAATTCCCGGATGTCGCGGCTGGTCATGGTGTATCAAGCTCCTCAGGCAGGTTGACTTTGGCGATGAGGCCGTAGTTGGCGCGAATCTGGCGCTCCAGTTCCCCGGTCACCTCGGGGTGTTCCCGGAGGTAGACTTTGGCGTTTTCCCGGCCCTGGGCCATGCGCTCCGAGCCCAGGCTGTACCAGGCGCCGCTTTTGGTGATCAGGCTTTGGGCCGTGGCCAGGTCCAGCAGGTCCCCTTCCTTGGAGATGCCCTGGCCGAAGACGATGTCGAACTCGGCCTCCCTAAACGGCGGCGCCAGTTTGTTCTTCACCACCTTCACCCGGGTGTGGTAGCCCACCACGTCGTTGCCTTCCTTGATGGCGCTGATGCGGCGGATGTCCATGCGCAAGGAGGCGTAGAACTTCAGGGCGTTGCCCCCGGTGGTGGTTTCGGGGTTGCCGAACATCACCCCGATCTTGTGGCGGATCTGGTTGATGAAGATCATCGCGGTCTTGGTCTTGCTGATGGTGGCCGTGAGTTTCCTTAAGGCCTGAGACATGAGCCGGGCCTGGGAGCCCATCTGCGCGTCCCCCATCTCCCCTTCGATCTCCGAACGGGGCACTAAGGCAGCCACGGAGTCCACCACCAGCATGTCCACGGCATTAGAGCGCACCAGGATTTCCGCGATCTCCAGGGCCTGCTCGCCGGAATCGGGCTGGGAGATAAGGAGGTCTTCCGTCCTCACCCCCAGTTTCCGGGCGTACTGGACGTCCAGGGCGTGCTCCGCGTCCACGAACGCGGCGACCCCGCCCAATTTCTGGGCCTCGGCAATGGCGTGCAAGGCTAAGGTGGTCTTCCCCGAGGCCTCCGGCCCGAAAATCTCGATGACCCTTCCTCTGGGGATGCCGCCGATGCCTAAGGCCAAATCCAACGAGATGCAGCCGGTGGGGATTACGGCCACATCGATTTTTTCATCCGCGCCCAGGCGCATGATGGCCCCTTTGCCGTACGCCTTCTCAATCTGGCCCAGGGCCTGGTCCAACGCCTTGGCCTTCTCCGGTGCACCTTGCTCTGCCATTTGTCAGTCCTCTTCGTTTGAATTTGGATTTTGTGTTTAGCTGGCAGCTTTCAGCGGTCAGCTTTCAGCAAAAGCAACTATCATTACTTACGAAAAGTTCAAAGTTTAAAGATCAAGGGTTTTTGGTGGCACAGGCTTTCCATCCTGTGCCGGCGCAGGCTAAAGCCTGCGGCTATCATTTCCTGGCCCCTGACCCCTGATCCCTGGCTCCTGACTGCTCACTGCTTACTGCTCACTGCTCAATTCCCCAACGGGATGACCTGCAACGGCGCGTAAATCGACCCCTGGGGCGTCAGGGTGCTCTTGAATAAAATGATCTCATTCACCATAAACGGCGGCCATTTCAAGGGCGGCAGCTTTTCCAGGGCCAGGGCCAGCCGGTGCCGGTTGGCGGGTGATTTCACCCGGCCCAGGGTGAGGTGCGGGTTAAACGCCCGTCCCTCCGGCAGGTGCCCCAGGACCTCGAAGGCCTTTTCCAGTTTCTGGTACATCTGCGCCAGGGGGATGACGTCTCCCCCTAAGCTTACCCAGACGACCCGGGGGCTTTTCATATTGGGAAAGGCCCCGGCCTGGGTGGCCTGGAGCTGAAAAGGCTGCTGCTCCGCCGCCACTTCCCGGGCCGCCTGGATGAGGGCGTCGATCTCGTTATCCGGCACGTTGCCGAAAAATTTGAGCGTTAGGTGGATGTTGCCCACCGCCACCCAGCGCACGTCCGCGTTGCTTTTCTTCAGCTCCCCCTGGAGCAGGGCCAGTTGGGGGCGGAGGGAATCCGGCAGATCAATGGCCAAAAAGCAGCGGATCATTTTTTGAGCCTTCAGCTGTCAGCGGTCAGCTTTCAGCTTTTTTTCAAAATCCAGGGTGATGTTTCATAAATAACATGGTTTGCTTATGACGAAAATAGCCTCCATAAAAGCCAGTAATTTACCCCCGCTTTTATAAGGGGGCCGGGGGATTATTAATAACCCTCTAAAAATCCCCCTAAATCCCCCTTTAGAAAAGGGGGACTTTAAACAAGTTTCCAAAACACCAAAATGGTTTATTTCAATGGTTATTTTGTTTTCGGCCTACTAAAATTCTGAAAAATTTCCGGCGCCGCTGCCCTTTAACTTTGAACTTTGAACCTTGAACTTTGAACTATAAAAAGCTGAAAGCTGACCGCTGATAGCTGACAGCTAATCTACTTCAACTCCCTTCTCAGCCAATCCAACGCGGTTTGGGCCGACAAGGCCTTGATCTCCTCCCGGGAGCCGTGGAAGCGGTAATGCTTGGCCTCCACCCCGGTTTTGGTGGCCAGGCCGATCCACACGGTGCCCACCGGCTTTTCCGGGCTGCCGCCGGTGGGCCCGGCAATGCCTGTCACCGCCAGCCCCAGGTGCGTATGGAAAATCTCCTTGACTCCCAGGGCCATGGCCTTGGCCGTGGCTTCGCTCACCGCCCCGTTTTTCTCCAGGGTTGCTTCGGGGACTTGCAGTAGGTCCATCTTTGCCTGGTTGCTGTAAGTCACTACTCCGCCCTGGAAATAATCGGAGGACCCGGACATGTTGGTGACGCGGTGGCAGATGAGGCCGCCGGTGCAGGACTCGGCCACCGCCAGGGTCAGGCCCTGCTCTCGCAGCCGCCGGCCCACCAACTCCTCCAAGGTGGCCGCTTCCGGACCCAGCAGCACTTCCCCCACTTCCCGGCCCAGGGCCGCGGTGAGCCGGTCCAGGTCTTCCTCCAGGACTTGGGGGTCTTGCCCCCTTAAAGTAAGGGTGAGGTGGTTCTCCGGGAAGTTGGGGTAAAAACCCACGCACACCCCTTCTTGCCATTCCCCCAGTTTGTTGACCGCTTCCTGGAGTTGGGTCTCGGACATGCCAAAGAGCCGCAGAGTGCGCTGCCGCATGTAATCCCCGCCCGCGGCGAATCCCACCAGAAAGGGGAGGACAAAAGAATCAAAGAGGACCTGCATCTCTTTAGGCACGCCGGGAAGAAAAAAAAGCCAAACGCCCTGATGTTTCAAAGAAAAGCCGCAGGCTGAGGCCCCCGGGTCCAGGACCGTGGCCCCTTCCGGGATCACCGCCAGCCGGGCGTAGCGTTCTTCCCAGGGCAGGCCCCGCTCCTCCAGGCAGCGGCGGATGCGGGCCAGGAGGGCCTCGTCTTCAAAGAGCCGCAAATTCAAGGCTTGGGCCGCGGCGGCCACCGTGAGGTCGTCATCCGTTGGCCCCAGGCCACCGGTGATGATGATGAACTGAGAGCGGGACAGGGCCTGGGACAGCGAATCCTGAAACAAGGGCGCGTTGTCCCCCAGGATGGTGATGCTCTGCACCCTTAAGCCCGCCTCATGGAGACGCCGGGCCGCATAGCGGGCGTTAAAATCCCCCACCCGGCCGGTGATCAGCTCGGTGCCGGTGGTGATGATTTCCCCTTGCATCATAGCGTCCGTCGGCTCTCAGCCGGCAGCAAATGCGAGTAATCATATACAAAGTTCATCAATTATATAAACCTAATCTTATAACATTCTTATTTCCTGCAAATAATACAGCCCAATAAAAGGTAGCGGCTTCATTAAATCGATATAAATCGCTATCTTCATAATTTTCATTTTTTGTAAAGTAGTTATCAAAAAACCCCGTTTCATTATTTATTCTTGATTCACTCGTAATCGCAATATTGAACCATTCCCTTTCATCATAAATGAGATTGATATCTTTTTCCCGGGGCCTGAATCCGAATCCGCCGTTTGAGATTGCCTCTCCCCAGGAATTGATGCACCCCCTTAAGTCTTGCTGATAATGAAATAAATCCGCGATCCTTCCTTCAATCTGCGGCCAGTCGATGGGATCTGAATCGCGAAATTCACGGGAGAATTTATCCATGAATTGGGACATCAGGATATGACAATGTTTGGCGGCCTCCAAGGCCCGATCGGCATTGGCGAGACGATGCCGGTCTCCCTGATTATCGGTATATTCCCAGGCGAGTCTGGGTTCGTCCGGGGTCGATCCTGCCTGGGCATGGCCCAGCGGCGGCGCTAACTGATAGATATAAATATTTTTCCCATCCACATTAAGGTTGTTAACCCTATTTCTATCATCCACCACGCCCATAAAACTTTGGTGCGACCAGGTATCCGCATAGGCGTGCAGGATAATCCCCAAAAGATGGCGACGAAAAGGCTTTATATCCTCTCCATCCTCTCTCAAAAATTGAACAATCATTTCTTGAACAATATCGCCGTTAGCCTTGGTAAGCAGTTTCTCATTACCCACGCCCTGGTTGCCCGGAAGAAAATGGAAGGGAACCCAGACGCGTTTACATATTCTTTCCGATACCGTATGCGGATCCAAAATCCTGTGCGCGGTTATAAAGGGCTCGAACTCACCGCCATTTTCAAACAAAATCTTATTCTCTTGAACATCGTCGTCAGTATATTGGGAAGAATAGGCAATGACATAGGCGTCGTCGGGACTGAAGCCCGCGGCTCTGGCCAAGGCGTAAATAGTATAAAAGTGAAAGTCGATCCGCATGGAAGGCCTCCTTTCCGGTTATGCTCCGAATATTTCAGCCTTTTAACCTACCCCCGGGAAATCACTATTATTATTTCTAAGGCCCCCCTTGCCATCACCCCCGCGGCCACATCGTCCGCCACCACGGCCAAACCTCCTTCGCCTTTCCCGCACCAGCGGATGGGGAAGGGCTTGAGGATGTCCAGAATCCGGAAAAGGATAAAGCCCGCGGCCGCGTATTGCCAGGTCAAGGGCAGCCAGGCCAGGGTAATGAGCAGGCCCACCACTTCATCCACCACGATGGCGGGGTGGTCCGTACGCCCCAGGTAATCCTGGGCCGGGCCCGCGGCCCAAAGGGCCAGGCCTAATAATACCAGCCCACTTACACCGTAGCCCCAGGGTCCCAGTTGCGCCAGCAGCCACCAGAGGGGCAGGGCCGCAAGGGTCCCCCAGGTGCCGGGCATGCCCGGGAGATAACCCACTCCCCCCCAGGTGGCCACGGCCAGGATGAGCCGCCGCCGCCAGGAACTGGAACTTTCGGGAAAGCCGCCTCTATTACTCCTTAACATCTCAAAAATACACGGATTTAAAGTGCTTGTCAATAACTCCCCGACCCCGTTTCCCGCACGGTTTATCAGGCCTGGGGACCGCCAATGAGTAATGGCAAGATACAAAACTTTCAGGATTATTTCATCCTCATATCAGCAGAAATCAGCCGATTTCCTGGAAGCGCAATAAAGGGGTTAAAAAACGATGAAATTTCGCTATAATAGTTGCATGCGGAACGATGTCTCAGAATCTCCTCCCCTACCGCCGCCTCTGACCATACCCCGGCCTCAACACAGCCTCTCCCGTAAAGACGTGGACGTGGAAGCCTTGAAGGTGCTTTATCGCCTGTATCATGCCGGATATAAAGCCTACCTGGTGGGGGGGAGCGTCCGGGACCTGTTGTTGGGCAAGAAACCCAAGGACTTCGATATCGTCACTGATGCCCGGCCCGGGGAAATCCGCAAGCTCTTCCGCAACAGCCGCATCATCGGCCGCCGCTTCCGGCTGGTGCAGGTCTTTTTCCGGGGCGCGCATATCGTCGAGGTCTCCACTTTCCGGCGGCGGTCCGAATTTGAAGAAGAACAGGACCAGGAAACCCCTTCTTCCCGGGACAATACCTACGGCACTCCCGGGGAGGACGCACAGCGCCGGGACCTGACCATCAACGGCCTGTTCTACAACATCGCCGACTTCTCATTAGTGGATTACGTGGGCGGGCTGGAGGACCTGGAATCCGGGATCATCCGGGTCATCGGCGAGCCTGCGGTGCGCTTCACCCGGGACCCGGTGCGGATGCTGCGGGTGCTGCGCCACGCCGCGCGCCTGGGCTTCGATATCGACCGGGAGGCCTGGGAGGAGATCGGCCGCAAACGGCATCTGATCCGGCTCTGCCCCGCGGCCCGGGTGCGGGACGAATTGCTCAAGGATTTCCACAGCGGCGCGGCCCGGCCCTTCCTGGAGCTGATGCTGGAATCCGGTTTATTCTATGCGATTTTTCCTGTCTGGGAAGCAAGATTGGGCAGAGCGGGGGAAGACCGTCTCTTGGATCTCTTCACCCGGGTGGACCTCCTCTTCCAGGCGGGGCTGCCCCTGGCTGACGGCTTGTTATGGGCCGTGTTCCTGACCTCTTATCTGGAACAGAGACCTCGCCCCCAGAATCTCAAGGAACTGCGGGAATTTCTCCAGGAAGCGGCCCAGGAGGCCTTCCAGGGCAGCGAAATCCCCCGGCAGCGGCAGGAAGAACTGGTGCAGATTCTAGCCCTGGCCGAGAAGTTGGCCCCCTTGCTCCGGCAAAAACGCGCCGTCCCGGTGCGCATGTCTCGTTTGGCCACGTATCCGGAAGCCTGGCTGTTTTGCCAGATTAAGGAGGCGACGAAGGAGGATTTGGTGGAAAGGTGCCAGCCGGAGGAAATCCCTCTCCGGGCCCCCCAGCCCAAGCGCCGCCGCCCCCGGCGACGCCGCTCCCGGGGCCGGGGCCCGCGGCCGACAAATCAGTCTTAAGCAGCTTCCGATTCCACAAAGAACCGGGAATCCTGAATATCCGTCAGCAGCCAGGCGCTGCTGCCCCATTGCCGCTCAAAGGTCCAGCATTCATGTAATTTTTCCGGATAGCTCATGGACCCGGAAATCAGCTTGAAACTCCGACGTTCCAGCAAATAATCCACTACCCGCCCCTGGAACCCCATGATAATAAGATCCCGGCCTTCCTCCTGCCTGGCCATCAGCACCACGATCCGGCTCAGGGACAAATCTTCCACCCGGCTGATCTCCCCCCGGAGGCTGAGAATTTTTAATCCCATGCCTATAAAATCCAGCAACTGGGACGCAACCCGATCTTTAATCCGGTCCAGGTCCTCGTGGTTCCAGGCGTCATGGAGGTCATAGATCGTTTGCCGGGCATATTCCACGAAAGTTTCCAGATGGAAATTGAAGTTGGTATGGGAGAATTTGGCCAAGCCGGGCCCGGCTTCATTTTTAATGGTAAAGACCACGGGGCCCAGTGAATCCTTCACCGCGAAACCGGGAATATACATGGTTTCGCCCCGGCGCACCGGCCGCAGCAGGCGGTATCCCAGATAGGCCGCGCCGGTGACCACCACCACGTCCAGAAAACCCACCGGCCAGTTCCCCTGGCTCCAATAGAGGGATAAGGGGTAGCCGAACAGGAAGGAACACAAAAGTCCGCCTAGAAGGCCGCCGGCCAGGAACTTCACCAAGCCATCAAAGGGGCCTTGGGGGTAAACTGGCGTTCTGGAGGCAGGGGCATCAGCGTATTGGGATTTGCGGGAGGATGACCACTGCTTCGGAGTCGGAGCCGCGCTGGCCTGCAATTGGGAAATGCCGGGAATGGCGCCGAAGTCCGAGCCGGCCCCGGCCCCCAGGGGCAGACAAAACCCTAGTAAGAGGACGGCGAAACAAACCTTGATAAAAAAAACCCGCCGCATCGCCCTATCCCCAGGCATTGCTCTTTCTGCCTCAAAAGCTATAAATAATTAGTGGAAGCAAATCCTTAATATTATCTGGGCTCCCGGCTCTTGGGCCTTCTCCCAAGTCTTCCGCTTGCGCAATATTTCTTATCATCAGTTATCGGTTTTAAGGTGCTTTCACTTAAAAAATAGAGGGGTTGAGGGAGCTGGGAAAGGGCTGAGAGACAATTACGATAACAGGCTCATAATTCGCCTGTAATAAAATTGGGGGCCTAGTTCTCCCACTCCCCCTGCGGGGGAGAGGGCCGGGGTGAGGGGGAGAAGACCATGCTAATGTCTACCGGCTGACCAAAATCGCCCGCTTGAACCGCCTTTTCCCTGCCTTCAAGAGGTAAGTTTTTCCTGCGGGAATTTCCAAGTTGGCGTCGGTCACTTTCTCGCCGTCCAAATGGACCCCGCCCTGGCTGATCAAACGCCGGGCCTCGGAGGTGCTGGGAGAAAGGCCAGCTTCCACCAGGACCTTGGGCAGCCACATCTTCGGTCCCTCCACTTTCAAGGTTACTTCCTCAATTTCCTCCGGCAGGCCCTTCTCCCGGAAGATGTGGGCAAACTCCCGAGCCGCTTCCAAGGCCGCGTTCCGGCCATGGTAGCGGGCCACCAGTTCCACCGCCAGGTCTTCCTTGACCTGCCGGGGATGTTTGGCCCCGGAGGCCACGTCCTCCCGGAGCCGGGCCAGGGCTGCGGGGGTGATGTCGGTCAATAACTCGTAATATCGCAGCATCAGGGTGTCGGAGACGGACATGATCTTGCCGAACATGGTCCCCGAGGGCTCATCGATCCCCACGTAATTCCCCAGAGACTTGCTCATCTTCTGGACGCCATCCAGCCCTTCCAGCAGCGGCATGGTCAGCACCACCTGGGGCTCCTGGCCGTATTCCCGTTGCAGGTCCCGGCCCACCAGGAGATTGAAGGTCTGGTCCGTGCCCCCCAACTCCACGTCAGCTTCCAGGGCCACGGAATCGTAACCCTGAATCAACGGATAGAGGAATTCATGGATGCTGATGGGCGTCTGGGAAGTATAACGCTTATGAAAATCTTCCCGCTCCAACATGCGGGCCACGGTGTGGCGGGCCGCCAGGCGGATGAGGTCCTGGGCCTGCATGGGTTTCATCCAGCGGCTGTTGAAATCAATGATGGTCTTTTCCGGGTCCAGGATCTTAAAAATCTGGCGCTCGTAGGTGGCGGCGTTGGCCTTGACTTCTTCTTCGGTCAATGGCGGCCTGGTCTCGCTCTTGCCGGAAGGATCGCCGATCAAGCCGGTGAAATCGCCGATAAGAAAGATCACCTGGTGGCCCAGGTCCTGGAAGTTTTTCAGCTTCTGGATGAGCACGGTATGGCCTAAATGCAGGTCCGGCGCGGTGGGGTCGAACCCGGCCTTCACCCGCAACGGCTTGCCGGTGGCAAGGGACTTTTCCAGCCGGGCCTTTAGTTCCTCTTCCCGGATAATCTCGTGACAGCCCTGCTTAATCAGGGCCATTTGTTCTGATACCGGCTTCACGCGAAGATCACTCCGATCTGGTTTTTATATATTGGCGCTGGTGTCTCATCTGTGTTGTAGGGGCGGGTTTAAAACCCGCCCCTACCATGCGACTGCGCCGTAAGGTCTATCAAGATTTTCACGGTCCAGGGTATTGGCTGAAACCCGCGGCTAAATACCCAAAGCAATAATAAATCTAAGGCAAGACCCGAATCCGGCCCACACCTGTTCCAGTGACTCCACCGATGACCGCCGCCTCGATCACACCCCGCTCTTGCAGGCGGCTCAACAGCATCTCTCCATGTTGAGGCGGAACGGCGATGAACAGTCCCCCGGAGGTCTGGGCGTCGCTTAGCAGGTCCACGTCCACCTGGCTGACCTGAGAGTCAATTTCCAGATGCTTCTCGCAGAAACGCCGGTTGGCGTGGCTGCCCGCGGGGACCAGGCCCATGTTGGCATATTCCCGGGCCCAGGAGAGGACCGGCGTCCGGCTTGCATAAATGGTGAGCTCTGCCTTGCTGGCATTGGCCATCTCCAGGCCGTGGCCGAGCAACCCGAAGCCGGTGATGTCGGTGACCGCGTGCACTTCCAGGCCCTCCAGGGCCTCCGCGGCCGCGCGATTGAGTTCGCTCATTACTCGAATCGCGGCCGCTTCCGCTTCTCGAGAAGCCAAGCGGCCTTTCAAGGCAGTGGCGATGATGCCGGTGCCCAGGGGCTTGGTAAGAATCAGCTGGTCCCCTTTTTTAGCTCCGGCCTTGGTGAGAATCTTATCGGGATGGACGATGCCGGTCACCGCCAGGCCGTATTTCAGCTCCGGGTCCTCCACGCTGTGGCCGCCCACCAGCAGGGCCCCGGCTTCATGCACCTTGTCCATGCCCCCCCGGAGAATCTCCTTCAGAACCTCGGGGGGAGAGGTCTGCAGGGGAAAACAGGCGATGTTCAAGGCCGTGAGCGGACGTCCCCCCATGGCGTAAACGTCGCTCAGGGCGTTGGCCGCGGCGATCTGACCGTACTGGTAGGGATCATTGACGATGGGCGTGAAAAAATCCACCGTCTGGATCAGAGCCAGATCCGGGCCGAGACGAAACACCCCGGCGTCGTCGGCCTGTTCCAGGCCTACCAATAGATCAGGATGAGCATGAAAGGCCAAGCTCTTTAAGACTTCCTCCAGGACCCCTGGAGGTATCTTAGAAGCTCAACCCGCGGCCCGGACCTGTTCCACCAGGGGTTTCTGTCTATCTTCTGCCATTTCGCTCTCTTTAAAAAAGGGCCTCAATCATCCAAGACCGTTTTATCGCCAGTAACTGCTTACTGCTCACTGCTTACCGCTCACTCTTTAAAATCCCAGCCAGCGCACTTCCCGGCCCTTCCGGGGGGGCACCGGCGGCTCTTTGGCGGAGTAGCCGATGGGGGTGATGGCCAGGAGCTGCTGGTCCGTTTTACCCAGGTATTGCAAAAGCTGTTTTTCCACAAAAAGCACGCCCGTCATCCAGCAGGTGCCCAGGCCCTCGGCGTGGGCTGCGAGAAGAAGGTTTTGCATGAGCGCCGCGCCGCTCTGGATGATGGCCATGCCCATTTCGGGGTCGGGGGCCCTGGGGACGGAGACCGCGATGACCACCGGCGCGCCCCCCAGGTTCTTAAAGAACCCCCGGACCAATTGCCGGTTCTGTTCCGGGATTGCCGCCTTTTCCAGGATAGGTTCCATAAAGGGAATGGCGCCGCTGGCCAGTTCCACGAATTCATCCCGGGCCTTGCCGGACAAAACCGTGATCTCCCAGGCCTGGGCGTTGGTGCCGGACGGGGCCCACAGCCCGGCGTCGATGACCCTTTCCAAGGCCTCCCGGGACGGCATATCGGGCTTGTAGAACCGGTGGCTGCGGCGTTTATGGATGGCTTCGTACAGGTCCATGGGTCCTCCTCCGGTAGTAGTAGGGCGGGCGTCTCGCGCGCCGGAGATTTAGCTTAACCTGTGCTGCTGGAATTGTTCAAAGTTCAAGGTTCAAAGTTAAGGCTGGTGGCACAGGCTTTCCAGCCTGTGTCGGCGCAGGTGGACGCCTGCGCCTGGCAGCTCGCTTGTGTATCGAATAATCCTTTTTTATCTGATCCCAATCGGCGAAAATGCCGGGCTTCTTCGGTTTTCCCCCGCTTCTCGCAGCCCTGGGCGTAAATGGCGCATTTCCGTTCCAGGGTGCGCCGGGCCGCTTCCCGGTAAGATACCGGCAGTTGTGGTTCCGTCAAAATTTTCTGCAAAGCCATGATACGCCAGCGGTCCAGGCCCCATTGCCCGGAGAGCTGGTCCCCGTGGCCGCCCCGCTTGATGATCAGGGGCTCCGGCAGCAGCCCCACATCGTAGCGCCAACTCAGGCGCAGCCAGAGGTCGTAGTCCTCGGCCGCGGGCAGGTCCTCATCAAAACCGCCGTGCTCGTCCAGGAGCCGCCGGTGCAAAACAGCCGCGGAGGGACTCACCAGGCAACGCTCCAGGGAACGCAGAAAAATGCGGCCCCCTTCCTTCTTGTGGGTCCGGGGTGGGTTCACCTTAACGCCCCGGCGTACCCAGATTTCCTCGGTCTGGCTAAGAAGAAGCCGAGAATTGGCTTCCATAAAGGCCATCTGCCGCGCTAACTTCTCCGGCAGCCAGAGGTCGTCGGAGTCCAGGAAGGCCAGCCACTCGCCCTGGGCCGCGGCGATGCCGGCGTTCCGGGCCGCGGAGACGCCCCCCCGGTCGGGGCTGGCCAGCACCCGGATTTTCCCGCCGAATGCAGCCAAAGCCTCCAGAGTGCCATCCGTGGAGCCGTCGTCCACCACCAGGAGTTCGAAGTCCCGGTAGGTCTGGGCCAGCACCGAGGCCACCGCTTCTTTCACCAGCGCGGCCCGGTTATATGTGGGAATGATGACGCTAACCCGGGGCACAATAGGGAAAAGTTATCAGAAATTAAGGGAAATTCAAGGTGTATAATACCGCTCTGCCTCCGCGATTTCGCCAAGCTCACATTATTCATTGGCATCCAGGGAAATTTCTGTGTTAAATTTTAACGTTAAGATAATGACCACTTGCATCGGAGTCTTGCATGACAGTGCGTTACGAACCCCGCCGCGTGGAAGAGAAATGGCAGAAAATCTGGGAAGAGCGGCGGCTCTTTGAGGCCACGGAGGACCCCTCCCGGCCCAAATATTACGTCTTGGAGATGTTTCCCTATCCCTCGGGGCGCATCCACATGGGCCACGTGCGCAACTACACCATCGGCGACGTGGTGGCCCGGTACAAAAGGATGCGGGGCTGCAACGTGCTCCATCCCATGGGCTGGGACGCGTTCGGCCTGCCCGCGGAGAACGCGGCCATGGCCCGGGGCCTGCACCCCGCGTCCTGGACGTACGACAATATCGATTACATGCGCGGCCAGCTCCAGGAACTGGGCTACAGTTACGACTGGCCCCGGGAGCTGGCCACCTGCGACCCTGACTATTACCGCTGGGAGCAGTTGGTCTTCATTGATATGTTTCGGCGAGAACTGGCTTACAAGAAAAAGGCCCCGGTCAACTGGTGCCCCAAGTGCGAAACCGTGTTGGCCAACGAACAGGTGGAAGGGGGCCTCTGCTGGCGCTGCGATTCCCCGGTGCATCTGCAGGAACTGGAGCAGTGGTTCTTCAAGATCACCGCATACGCTGATGAGCTTTTGGCCGACCTGGACCATTTGGAGCACTGGCCGGAGCGGGTCCTCACCATGCAGCGCAACTGGATCGGCAAATCCACCGGCGCGGAAATCCTATTTCCCGTAAAAGGCGGCGAGGAGCCTATCAAGGTGTTCACCACCCGCCAGGACACCCTCTGGGGCGCGACCTTCATGAGCCTGGCCCCGGAGCACCCCCTGGCCCTGTCCCTGGCCCAGGGCACGGCCCAGGAAGCCGCGGTACGCGAGTTCGTGGAACACTGGAAGGCCCAGGACCGCAGCCGGGGCGTGTTGGAAGAGATCACCAAAGAGGGGGTCTTCACCGGGTCTTTTTGTATTAACCCGGTGACCGGCTGGGAGATGCCCGTCTACGTGGCCAACTTCGTGCTCATGGAGTACGGTACCGGCGCGGTGATGGCGGTTCCGGCCCACGACCAGCGGGACTTTGAATTCGCCCAGAAATACCAACTGCCCATCAAGGTGGTGATTCAGCCGCCGGGGCAGGATCTCCGGGCCGAAGACCTTAAGGCTGCTTATGAAGATGAAGGAACTCTGGTAAATTCCGGGGATTTTACGGATATGGCCAGCGCGCCCGCCCGGGAGGCCATCGCCGCGTTTCTGCAGCAGGAAGGCAAGGGACGCCGGGCCGTGCACTTCCGGCTCCGGGACTGGCTCATTTCCCGGCAGCGCTACTGGGGCGCGCCCATCCCCATCATTTACTGTGAGAAATGCGGCATGGTCACGGTTCCCGAAAAGGACCTGCCGGTGAAGCTGCCCCTGGATGTGACCCCCACCGGCGAAGGCGGCTCCCCTCTGGCCCGGTTGACCTCCTTCACCGACGTCGCCTGCCCCGGGTGCGGCGGCCCCGGCAAGCGGGAAGTGGACACCATGGACACCTTTGTGGAGTCCTCCTGGTATTTTCTGCGTTACGCCTGCGCCGATTATAGGGAAGGAGTGCTTGACCGCCAGCGCGTGGATTACTGGCTGCCCGTGGACCAATACATCGGCGGCATCGAGCATGCGGTGCTGCATCTGCTCTATGCCCGGTTCTTTACCAAGGTTCTCCGGGACCTGGATTTGGCCAAGATAGACGAGCCTTTCCAGCGTCTCCTTACCCAGGGCATGGTCCTCAAGGACGGGGCCAAGATGGCCAAATCCAAGGGCAACGTGGTGGACCCCAACGACATGATCCAGGCTTACGGCACAGACACCACCCGCCTTTTTTTACTCTTTGCCGCACCCCCGGAAAGGGACCTGGAATGGAGCGATCAGGGGGTTATGGGCGGCCACCGCTTCCTGCACCGGCTCTGGACTTTGGCCCTAAACCTGATGCCGGAAATTAGGAAAGCCGCGCCATACCAGGGCGCGGGCGACGATCTTCCAGCCGGGCTGGGAGAGTTCCGCCACAAGGTGCACCAGACCATCCAGAAAGTGACCGCGGACATCGAGGACCGCTTTCACTTCAACACCGCCATTGCCGCGGTGATGGAGCTGATCAACGCCTTTTACCAGGCCGTGGAAGACCATGCCCGGGAGCAACTTGCTCCTCCTATTTTCCGGGAGGCCCTGGAAGCCGTGCTAAAACTTCTCTATCCCATGGTGCCCCATATTACTGAAGAACTGTGGGAAGCTTTAGGTTATAATACCTCTCTGCAACTCACTTCCTGGCCCCAGGCCCAGGCCGAGGCCCTGGTGGAGGCGGCCCGGACGGTGGTGGTGCAAGTTAACGGCAAGGTGCGGAGCCGCCTGGTGGTCTCGGCCAGCCTGTCGGACCGGGAGCTGGAAAACGCGGCCTTGCAGGATCTCGTAATTCAAAAATGGCTCCAGGGCAAAGCCCCCAAGAAGGTGGTGGTGGCCCGGGGCAAGCTGGTGAACATTGTTATTTGAGGAAAAGCCGTGACCTGCGGCCGTATTTTATCCCTCTTTTTGATCATCGTCCTGACGGGCTGCGGCTACCGCCCCATGGGGATGGAGCATAGTCTCACGGAGACGACTCCTTCTCTGGCCATCCCCCTGTTCGCCAACCGCTCCACCGAGATCGGCATGGAATCCATCATGGCTAACGCCATGATCCAGGCCTTTTCCCAGACCAAGGCCGTGCGGCTCACCACTAAGCCCCAGGATGCCGAGCTGGTGCTGGAAGGTAAAGTAGCCTCGGTGGAAAACAGTTCCGTGGCCTTTAATGATATTCTCCGCTCCAGCGTTAGGAGGGTGACCATCAAGGTGGACTTTAGCCTCAAGCGGCAGAGCAGCGGCAAGACGCTGTGGAAGGACACCGCAACCATCCAGGAAGATTATGTGGTGGACCCCAACTACCAGATCGGCGAAACCCTGAAAGACCGGGGCATCAGACGGGCCGCGGCTACTTTAGCCCAGAAGATTTTGGATAAGGTACTGTTGGTGATTTAGATAGCTTTCAGCGGTCAGCTATCAGTTTAGATGCTCGAGGACTCGTCGACGCTTTGAAAAAATATGCCTCGCGCAAAGGCGCAAAGCCGCAAAGAAAGATGTAAAACATTTATATATAAATCTTGCGTCTTGGCGCCTTGGCGTCTTTGCGTGAGATAAATGTATTTATTTTGCTGAAAGCTGATCGCTGAAAGCTTCTTTCCCATGTCCCATCCTCTGTTGGAACGCCATCTTAAGCGCCATACCCTCAAGCCCCTCTATCTCTTCTACGGGGACGAAGAGTTCCTCATGCACCGGGCCCTGGAGCGCCTGGGAAAAGCGCTGGTAGGGTCTGACGGCGAGGCTCCGGTGAAAGTGGCGCACGAGGCCCAGGAGATCGGACTGCCGGAGTTTTTAGCCCTGGCCCGGATGACCCCTTTGTGGGGAACCGGGCAACTCCTGGTGCTGCGGCAGGTGGAGACTTATCCTGCCAAGGCCCTGAAAGCCATTACCGATTATCTGGACCACCCTGCCGCCCGTGCGAAAGTAGTGCTGCTGGCCCCCAGCTTGAAGGCCCGGGACCTGCCCAAAAATGCAGTTTGGAGCCGCCTGCAGAAAGAAGAAGCGGCCCTGGGCTTTTCTCACTTAAAGGAGGGGGAGCTGCACCAGTGGCTGACCCGGGAGGCCCAGGCCCACGGGAAGACCCTGACTCTGGCCGGGGCCCAGCGCCTGGTGGACATGGTGGGGGCAAATCTCTCGGAACTGGCTTCGGAACTGGAAAAGCTGACCCTGTTCGCGGGCGCGGAAAAGACCCTGACCCCCAACCTGGTGAGCCAACTGGCCAGCCACAGCCGCACTTACAACATCTTTGCGCTGGTGGATGCGTTGGGAGAGGCAAGCGCGCAGAAGCGGCTTTCCGCCCTGGCCCACCTCCTGGACCTGGGGGAGCCGCCGGCCCGGATTTTGGTGATGCTGGCCCGGCAGCTGCGCATACTCTTGCGCCTGAAGGAAAACCCCGCGGGCTCGCCACCGGAGGCTTTGGCCCGAACCCTGGAAGTTCCCGCCTGGAAAATGAAGGATGTGATGAAGCAAGCCGCCCAATTTACGGTGCCTGCGCTCCAGAACCACCTGCGGCGCCTGCATCAAACGGATCAACAACTGAAAACGAGCGCGGGCAACCCGAGGTTATGGCTGGAGTGGTGCCTGTTGCAGATGGGTCCGGGGTAGGAGAAAAAATTTACCACGAAGACACAAAGAGCACAAAGAGGCACAAAGTAAAAATTTTTTCTTGGTGTAACTTTGTGTCCTTTGTGCCTTTGTGGTGTCTTTTCTAAGCGCTTTTCAGGGCGTTGACCTGGCGGGTGAGGCGGGAGATCTTCCGGGCCGCGGTGCGCCAATGGAGGGTGCCTTTGCCCGCGACCTGGGCAATGATGGGCACGGCCTTGGCGAGCGCGGTCTCAGCCCCGGCCGCGTCCTTCTTGGCCATGGCTTGGCGCACTTCCCGCACCACGCTTTTAACCCTGGTCTTGCGGCTCTGGTTCCGCAGCCGCCGTTTTTTATTCTGTCTGGCCCGCTTCAGTGCGGAAATATGTCTGGCCAAATCAAAGTCCTCCGCAAAAAATAATCATTAAAGATAACCTAAGAATTTATCCCGGTCAAGTCTGTTGATTCTCGGGGTACTGCCGGAAAAAGGCCAGAAAGTAACCGACCCCCGAAGTCAGGGTGACAATCAAGGCCAGCCATAGCAGGCCGGTGCCCAGCCGTTGGAAATCCACGGCCTGATAAGGATAATGCAAAATCAGGGCGGTGAGCGCGGCCATCTGCAGCAAGGTCTTGGCCTTGCCCCAGCGGTCCGGGGCCAGGATGATGCCTTCCGCTGCGGCCAGAGCCCGGAGGCCGGTAACCGCCAGTTCCCTGCCGATGATGACAAAGGCCATCCACGCCGGCACCCGGCCCAAAGGGATGAGCATGATCAGGGCCGCGGACACCAGAAGCTTGTCCGCCAGGGGGTCCATGAACTTGCCGAAACGGCTCACCAGTTGCTGCCGTCGGGCAATAAAACCGTCCAGGAAGTCGGTGGCCCCTGCCACCACAAAACATAAGCCTCCCAGAAAGCTGGCCACCGGCCCGGAAAAGCATAACAGAACCATAACCACCGGAATGGCGACAATCCGCGCCCCCGTGAGGATGTTGGGCAGATTCCAGAATTTGGCTGCTTCCGGGTTCATATCAGCTTTTGCGGGCCTTCTCCCAATCCTCCATAAATTTCTTTAACCCCGCGTCCGTCAGGGGATGCTTGATGAGCTGCATGATCACCCCATAAGGCACGGTGGCGATGTCCGCGCCCGCCAGGGCTCCCTCCAGGACGTGCATGGGATTGCGCACACTGGCGACGATGATCTCCGTGTCAAACCCGTAATTCTCGAAGATGGTGACAATCTGCTCCACGCATTCCATGCCCCGCTGGGAGATGTCGTCCAGACGGCCGATGAAGGGGCTGACGTAAGCCGCGCCGGCCTTGGCCGCGAGCAGGGCCTGGAGTGGCTGGAAGATCAAGGTAACGTTGACCTTGATACCTTCGTTCGACAATATCCGGGTGGCCTTCAGGCCATCCGGAGTCATGGGGATTTTCACCGCCACGCAGTCACTGATTTTGGCAAACTTCCGGGCTTGGGCCAACATGCCCTTTTCATCAACCGCGGTCACTTCGGCGCTTACCGGGGCTTGTACCAGCTCGCAGATCTGCCGAATCAGATTTTCGAACTGTTTATCGGTCTTGATGCCGACCTTGGCGCACAGGCTGGGATTGGTGGTCACCCCATCCACCAGGCCCAGGCTGTGGGCCTCCCTAATCTCATCCAGATTGGCAGTATCGATGAAGAATTTCATAATGACCTCTTATCTTATCATAGTTCATTGGGTTCCACTACGCCGGAAGCGCTTCAGGCAGCCTTCGGAGCAGAAAAAATAGTCCCGGCCGTCTTTTTGGGCCTTTAAGGCATTCGCCCGGGGAATAAAGGTGCCGCAGACCGGGTCTTTGACCAGCGCCTCCGGTTCATTGGGCTGCGCCTCATGGGGAGCCGCCCTCCCGGATATCCAGGATTTATAGGCGCTCTTCGCCACCCGATACCCTAAATAACCAACCAATAATCCCAAAAGGAGCCGCCAGGACAAAACTTTCTCTCTTAACCGGCCGCGGGCTGCACCTGGGCCCTCGCCTCTTCATCCAACTCCGCCAAAAGTTCCGCCGCGGTTTTTTCCAGGGCCGGGTGCCAGGCCTGAGGCGCAATCTCGGCCAGGGGCACCAGCACAAAGGCCCGGTGTTGCATTTCCGGGTGCGGCAGGACCAACCCCGGCCCGGACATGATCACGCCGTCGTATAACAATAAATCCAAATCAATCACCCGGGGCCCCCAACGCTCCCCCCGGACCCGGCCCAGATCTTGTTCCACTTGCTGCAACGCCCGCATCAGCTCTTCCGGCTCCAGCCGGGTCTTAACCTGGGCCACGGCATTGACGTACCAGGGCTGGTCCGGCGGCCCCAGCGGCGGGTTCAGATAAAACCGGGAGACCTTTAAGACTTCCACTTCCTCCAGCGCGGTCAGCCGGGCCAGTGCCTCCTCCAATTGCCGCTTAGGGTCTCCCAGGTTGGCCCCCAGGCCGATGTAGGCGATGACCGGCTTTAATTCTGTGATGGCCGCGGGTCCTAATGGCATGATGCAATTTGGTTTTGGGGGAGGGTGTAAGGGCGGGTTTAAAACCCGCCCCTACCATCCCCTATCCCCTCAAATTCCTAACCCACCTTCTCCAGCCGGGCCAAAGCCTCTTCCATCCGCTCCTTGGGCACGGTGAGGGCCAGGCGTACGTAGCCTTCGCCGGGCGCGCCCAGGCCCATGCCGGGAATGGTGACGATGCCGGCTTGCTCAAGGAGGTGGGTGGTGAAACTCATGGAGGTCATGCCCGGGGGCACCGCCAGCCAGACGTAGAAGGTGGCCTTGGGGAATTCCGCGTCGTATCCCAATTTTTTCAGCCCCCCCACCAGGATATCTCGGCGTTCCTGGAGGATGGCGCAGTTTTCCTTAACGCAGCTCTGGTCCGAATCCAGGGCAGCGATGCCCGCGAGCTGCACCGCGTCGAAGGCCCCGGAATCGATGTTGCTCTTGATTTTGCCCAGTGCGGCCAGCACGTCTTTATTGCCCACCGCCATGCCCAGCCGCCAGCCGGTCATGTTGTAGGTCTTGGACAGGGAATGGAATTCGATGCCCACTTCCTTAGCCCCGGGCACTTCCAGGAAACTGGGGGGCTGATAGCCGTCGTAGGCCAATTCGGTATAGGCCGCGTCATGCACCGCAATAATTTGATATTCCCGGCAAAGATCCACGACTTTGGCGAAAAATTCCTTGTCCGCCACCGCCGCGGTGGGATTGTTGGGATAGTTGAAGAAAAAGGCCTTGGCGTCCCGGGCGGTGAGGGGATCGATGTCGTGTAAATCCGGTAGAAACGCGTTTTCCCGGACTAAGGGAACAAAATGGCTGTGGCCGCCGGCGAAGAGAGTGCCCATATGATAAACAGGATACCCTGGACTGGTCATAAGGTTGATATCTTCGGGATTGTTGATCCCCAGGGGCAGGTGGGCGATACCCTCCTTGGAGCCGATCAGCGTCAGGACCTCCGCTTCCGGGTCCAGCTCTACCCCGAAACGCTTGCCGTACCAGCGGGCCACGGCCTCCCGAAACCCTTTCATGCCGGAATAGGCCGGGTAGCGGTGGGTGCCGGGGTCCTGGACCGCCTCCATCATTTTCTCGACGATGAAGCAGGGCGTGGGCAGGTCGGGGTCCCCCACTCCCAGGTCGATGATGTCCACGCCTTTGGCCTTGACTTCGGCTTTTTTGTCGTCAATGGCTTTGAACAGGTAAGGAGGAATCTTCGTCAGACGTTCCGCGGGCTCAAAAAACTGCGTCATGCGCTCACCCTTTCAGCCACTACTCGATTTCGCAACGCGCCGATATGTTCCACCCTGATCTCCACCACGTCGCCTGGCCGCATGGGGCCGATGCCCGAGGGGGTGCCGGTGGCGATGACGTCGCCGGGAAGCAGGGTCATGATCCGGGAAATGAAGGAGATGAGGGTCGCCACCCCGAAAACCATGTTGCCGGTATTGGAGTGTTGCTTCCTTTCCCGGTTCAGATAGGCCTCCACCGTGAGATGGTCAGGGTCGGCGATCTCCGTTTCAATCCAGGGCCCTATAACCGCAAAGGTGTCGAAACCCTTGGCCCGGGTGAACTGGCCGTCTCTTTTCTGTAGGTCCCGGGCGGTGACGTCATTGAAGCAGGTATAACCCAGGACGTAGTCAAAGGCTTTATCTTCCGGCACGTGCCGGGCCGTCTTGCCCATGACCACCGCCAGTTCCGCCTCATAGTCCACCCGCCGGGACATGGCGGGATAAACGATGTCCTCGTCCGGGCCGATCACGGAAGTGCTGGGCTTCATGAAAATTAAAGGCTCATCCGGCACCGGGTTGCCGAACTCCGCGGCATGGTCCCGGTAGTTCAATCCCAGGGCGATGATTTTCGTAGGCTCGCAGGGGGCCAGAAGGGTAACTTCCGGCAGGGAAGTACTTTCCCCGGTGGTATTGGCCAAACCGCCATCATAGGGAGTTCCCCATAAGACGGAGATCTTTTCGCCTTCCAGGATGCCGTAGCCCGAACGGCCCATTTGTTCGAAGCGCACCAGACGCATAATTAAAGCTTTCAGCTGTCAGCTATCAGCTGTCAGCAAAAAAATGTCCCTTCTGAGGTTGGTAGCGATTTTCGACCTAAACCTCCTGAAAGACGCCACCCCCACCCTAACCCTTGTATCTTAGGTGAAGATACGCTTTATTGAAGTTTTGGTCATGGTTGACGTTGGCAAAAGGTTATTGTGGTTCGGACCACCCCAGGGGCAGGCCCCCGGGG
>Ga0233421_10000040_pt1 | contig 64480 bp, 70 predicted proteins | sample Watercolumn_Mata_3_FD_182725 | JGI IMG/M metagenome (GOLD analysis project Ga0233421, IMG submission 182725) | Freshwater microbial communities from Lake Matano, South Sulawesi, Indonesia - Watercolumn_Matano_2014_107_MG | ecosystem: Environmental > Aquatic > Freshwater > Lake | place... | reverse complement strand
GGGGTGTGGGGGGAGGGCAGGGACCTCAGGTCCCTGGCCCTCCCCCCACAAAACCCAACAAACTCATGCTTACTTTAAAAAGCGTCCAGGCCGGCTATGGCCGTTTAACGGTGCTCAAGGGCATCTCCTTCCACGTGCGTGCGGGAGAGGTGGTGACTTTGATCGGCGGCAACGGCGCGGGCAAAAGCACCACTTTGCGGGCTATCTCCGGTTTGCTTCCTCCAGCCCGGGGTGTGGTGGAATTTAACGGTGCGGACCTGACCCGGCTCCCTCCGGAGCGCATCGTCGCCCTGGGCCTGGCCCTGGTGCCGGAAGGCCGCCGGGTCTTCGCCAGTCTCAGCGTCACCGCCAATTTGGAGTTGGGCGCCTTTCACCGCCAGGACCACAAACAGGTGCGCCGGGACCTGGAGGAGGTCAGGGAGCGCTTTCCCCTCCTTAAGGAGCGGGCCTCCCAGCCCGCGGGCACCTTAAGCGGCGGCGAGCAGCAGATCCTGGCCATCTGCCGGGCCTTGATGTCCCGCCCCCGGCTCTTGATGCTGGATGAGCCCTCCATGGGTCTGGCCCCCCGCATGGTGAGCCAGGTGTACCAAATCCTCCAGGAATTGAAGGACGAAGGCACCACTTTGTTGCTTATTGAACAAAACGCCCGCGCGGCCTTAAAACTGGCGGACCGGGGCTACGTCCTGGAGACCGGGCGCATCATCCTGGACGGCTCCGCCGCGGAACTCCGGGATGACCCGGAAGTGCAGCGGGCCTACTTGGGCAAGGGTTACCGGGAAGTATGGGAATGATATGGAAGGGGAAAAGGGGAAAAGGGAAAAAGGGAAAAAGGAAGATTTAATCCATATTTTGACACCTTTCCCCTTTTTCCCCAACTTTGACGCTATTTTATGCAAGTGTGCGATTTGGATGCCTGAGTGAACTTACTAGAAATTGATAATCTCTCCAAACACTTCGGCGGCGTTAAGGCCCTGGAAGGAGTTTCCTTTGCCGTGGAACAAGGCGAAATCACCGGCCTCATCGGTCCCAACGGCGCGGGCAAAACCACTTGTTTCAACCTCATCAGCGGCCTGTTGCCTCCCACCCGGGGCGAGGTCAGGCTAGAGGGAGAGGACCTGGGGAGCCTCGCCCCCTACTACCGGGCCCGCCGGGGCCTGGCCCGCACCTTCCAGAATATCCAGCTTTTTGGGGGCATGAACGTTCTGGAAAACGTCCTTACCGGCTGCCATCAGCGCCAGGAGGTGGGAGTGCTGCGGGCCCTGTGGCCCGGGGCGGGAGTGCGCCGGGCCGAGGCCCAGGCCGCAGAGCGGGCCCGGGAACTCCTGGAATTGGTGGGACTGGGGGAGAAGGCGGATTTTCCCGCGGAGGCCCTGGCTTACGGCGAGCAGCGGCGTTTGGAAATCGCCCGGGCCTTGGCCCAGGAGCCCCGGCTGCTCCTGCTGGATGAGCCGGCCGCGGGGCTGAATTCCCGGGAGACCGAGGACCTCATGGCCCTGCTCCAGGAGCTGCGGGAGCGGGGCATTACCTTGCTGATCATCGAACACGATATGACCCTCATCATGGGTCTCTGCCACCGGGTAGTGGTGCTGGACCACGGGCAGGTCATCGCCGCGGGCCCGCCCGCCGCGATCCGGCACGACCCCAGAGTGATCGAGGCCTACCTGGGCCGGGAGGATTAAAGATAGTTTTCAGTTTTTAGTTTTTGGTAATTGATAGTAGTAAGTATTTGGTTATGTAGAAAAAATAGATTTCCCATCCTCCTACAAAGACAGAAAAATACCCTCCCCCTTGAGGGGGGAGGGTAGGGTGGGGGTGGTGTCTTTTGGTGAGGTCCACGATCACGGCTTGCCAAACGCCAAACGCCAAACGAAAAACGCAAAACGCAAAACGAGGAAAAAATGGCGATCTTCGACACCGACGCAGAACTGCTGGACCGCCGGGACATGGCGCAACTGCAACTGGAGCGCCTTCAGGCCACCCTCCACCGGGTCTATAAAAACGTTAAATTCTATAAAAAGAAGTTCGACGAGGTGGGGTTTTTGCCGGAGGATTGCCAGTCCCTGGAAGAGTTGGCCCGTCTTCCTTTCACCACCCGCCGGGACCTGGCCCAAAGCTACCCCTACGAAATGTTCGCGGTGCCTTTGCGCGAGGTGGTGCGCATCCATTCTTCCACCGGCAGCCCCGGGGCGCCCATCGTCATGGGCTATACCGCCCGGGACCTGCGCAATTGGGCCAAACTTGCGGCCCGGGTCCTCACCGCCGCGGGGGTGGACCGGGACGACGTGGTGCAGGTGACCCTGAGCTATGGCCTCCTCACCAGCGCGTTCGGCCTCCACTACGGCGTAGAACTTTTAGGCGCGTCGGTGATCCCCACCGGTCCCGGCTCCACTGCCCGGCAGGTGCAGATCATGCGGGACTACCGCACCACCGTGCTGGTGAGCACCCCGTCCTACGCCCAGGTGCTGGCGGACCAGATGGAGGCCCAGGGCGTAGACCCCAAGAGCCTCCACCTGAAGTTGGCCTTGCTCGCGGGCGAGCCCTGGACCGAGGCCCAGCGCCGGGAGATCGAATCCCGCCTCTATCTCACCGCCCTGGACCACTACGCCTTATCCGAGGCCATGGGCCCGGGGGTGGCCGGGGAGTGCGAACACCGCCGGGGCATGCACCTCCAGGAAGACCATTTTCTCCCGGAAATCATCGACCCCAAGAGCGGCGCGCCCCTGCCCGCGGGGGAACTGGGGGAGCTGGTCCTCACCACCATCACCAAAGAGGCCGCGCCCCTGGTGCGCTTCCGCACCGGCGACCTCTGCCGCCTGCTGTATGAGCCCTGCCCCTGCGGCCGCACCCTGGCGCGCATCAGCCGCATCAAGGGCCGCAGCGACGCGGTGGTCATCGTCAAAGGCATCAATATCTTCCCGGAGCGGGTGGGGCAAATTCTCTCCGGCCTCCAGGAGGACGAGCCGGTTTACCAACTGGTCATCGGCCGGGAGGCCCACCTGGACTACCTGGAAATCAAAATCGAGGTGCGGGAGGGACTATTTTTCGACAAAATGACCAGGCAACGGGAATTCCTGCTGCAACTCACCCACAAACTGACTCAGGGCATCGGCGTCCAACCCCGGGTCAAACTGGTGGAGCCCCACTCCATCTCCCGGGAAGGGGAAACTTCGCCTCTGGTGATTGATTTGCGGATAGCAAAGTAAGTGCTTAAATTTTAATTAAGGGGAGGTTTGATAAATCGTTAAACATTGATCCAACATAACATCATGGAGGGAAGGGCCATGGCACCGGGTTCCACAGACATCCGTTATGTTTGTCTCTCAGATCTCCATCTGGGGGAAGAAGACAGCCTTTTGACCCATGTTCCCCCGGAGCAGACCGAGGCCGACCCCACCTCATCCAGCCCGGTCTTGCTGGAATTAGCCGCTTGTCTGAAATCTTTGATTCTCAGCAATCCTGATCAGACCTCCAAGCCCACCTTAATTCTGAACGGTGACATTTTAGAGCTGGCACTGACCACTGACAACCTAGCGGTCATGGCCTTTGAGCGTTTTCTTGAAGGGGTCATGCCGCCAGGGGGCGAACTTTTCGGAAAGATCATTTATATCCCCGGCAACCACGACCACCATTTATGGGAAAGCGCCCGGGAGACTCAATATGTCCTGAATTATCTGGCCGGCACCAAGCCTAAGGATAAGCTCAAAATTCCCTGGCACGCCACCAATATCTTCATGGATGAAGACCCTCATCCGGTACCCTCTTTTTTCTTGACCAAACTGGTGCAACGCTATGACCATCTTCGGGATTTCACTATTTACACCGCCTACCCCAACTTCGGTCTGAGGCGGGGCAGCCGGGCCGTAATCTTCCATCACGGCCACTTCATCGAATCCATCTATCAATTCATGACCACTCTGAAAAACCTGATCTTTCCTAAGCTGGAAGATATCTCCCGCAAAGCCTGGGACCTGGAAGGGGAAAACTTCGCCTGGATCGACTTTTTCTGGTCCACCTTGGGGCGTTCCGGGGAAGTGGGCCAGGATGTAGAAATCATTTATGAAAAGATGCAGAGTGAGAAGCAGTTCCGGAAACTGCTCAACACCCTGGCCGAAAGCCTGGCGGATAAATACGCTATTACCGGTTTGGGAGTTTGGCTTGACTCCCAGATAACCAAGATGATCATTAACGGGGTAGTGGATAAGTTGGTCAACCGGGAACGGACCCAGAGTGATCAGCCCTTAAGCCCGGACGCGGCAAAGGGATTGCAGGAATACCTTAACTTTCCTTTGAAACTGCAACTGGAAAAGGAATGCCGGGAAAAGCATTATTTTCCCAGGGAAGTAACTTTCGTGTTCGGACATACCCATAAGCCGTATGAAGAGGTAAAGAAATTCTTGGCTTATCTGGGAGAAGGGGTTCCGATTTATAATACGGGAGGCTGGGTCGTGGAATCGGTGCAGCCGACTTACCGGCACGGCGGCGCCATGGTGCTTTTGAATGAGAACCTGGATGCCGCATCTCTCCGCTTTTATAATGAAGCCGCCTCACCGGGAGATTACCGGGTGGAGATAAAGGAAGTTCCCCTCCCCGGCAACCCCCCCAGCGATTTCTTTTTAGGCTTACAGGGATTGATCCAACCGAACCAACCTCCCTGGAGCCTATTCTCCCAGACAGTGGCAGGAGAAGTCAGCCTCCGCGCTAGGAATCTCCAAGATAGGATAAATAAAGGTGGTTGACCTGAACTCCTTTTGGCCTATTACAGGATTTACGTTGTCCAATTATTGAACCGCTGGGCAGGAGATGGCCCAACTCCTGAGGATAACTTTGGCTGTGGCAGAGAATGCGGGCTGGGGTGCTATTATAACTTAAAGGATTCTTCCCACGATGGGATTACTTAAGAAACTTCTCCTCAGCCTATTACTGGTTCATCTCATCGCCTCCTGCCACCGTGTTCCCCCACCCCCCGTCGATATAGCCCAATCCTGGGGCGAGCAGAAAACCTTTGATTATCAAGGCATAAAGATCAATTATTACGAAGCAGGCCAGGGGAGGCCCCTCATCCTCATCCACGGCTTCGGGGCCTGCGCCTATACCTGGCGGTATCTCATCCCGGCCCTGGCCGCAGAAAACCAGGTCTTCACCATTGATCTCAAAGGCCACGGCCTCTCGGACAAACCCCAGGACGGCAAATACGCGGTCAAAGACCAGGCGGAAATGGTGGCCGCGTTCATCCGGGAGAAGAATCTTAAGGATACGGTCCTCGTCGGCAATTCCATGGGCGGCGGCGTGGCCCTGATGACGTATTTTTTGCTCCGGGAAAAGGACCCGGGCCATATTAAGGGCCTGGTTCTCATCGACAGCGCGGGGTATCCCCAGAAAATGCCTTGGTTCATCCGCATGGCCCGGATAGACTGGCTCAGCGCCCTGGGCTCAAAACTCCTCTCCCCCAGGTTCGTCACCGGCCTGGTCCTGCGCAAGTGCTATTATAATAAGGATAAAATCACCGACGAGACCATCGACGCCTACGCCTATTATGGCAGCCTGCCGGGCGCAGCCGACGCGGTTCGGGAAACCGCCAAACAGATCGTCCCCCCGGACATGGAGGCCATGCTCGCCCAATTTAAGACCGTCCGGGTGCCGACTTTAATTATCTGGGGTAAGGAAGACAAAGTGGTGCCCCTGGAAAATGCCCGGAAATTCCAGCGGGATATCCCGAATTCGGAGCTGGTCGTCCTCCCCCGCTGCGGCCACATCCCCCAGGAAGAAGAGCCCCTGGAAACCTCGCGCCTTATTGCAGCTTTCCTTAAAAAGTCTTCTGCCGATTAAGAATAGAGCAAAGCCAAAAGAGACGTCTGTTATTTTTTGAAAAGAACGAGACAATAGTCCAAGAAATCTGGCTTATAGGGGAGACCCGGCGACACCCACCATTAATGGCAACTCCTTCTACTTTCCCAGCTTCCCAACCCCCTCCTGGCCTTGAAGTTCCAGAAATAAAAAGATATATTGAAAATAGCTGCAATTTTTATTAATTTGGAAGCATATGGCGGAATGTCCTTATTGCCAGGAGCCTGTTGAGGAGGGTGCCCTTTTTTGCCGGTCGTGCGGGGCCAGCCTGAGACTGCCGGAGTACGACCGGGCATTTTGCCCCCATTGCGGCGCCCGGGTCAGCGCCCGGCAGGAGTTCTGCCATGAGTGCCATTGGTCCCTGATTAAGCCCCCTCCGGAAGAGGAGGCTCCCGGGGCCGAGCCTGCCGCGCCTCTTCCCCCCAAACCCTCCATGTGGAGGAAGCCCTGGGTTTGGGGCCTTCTCGGCGGCGTCGGTCTGCTCATCGTTATACTCCCATGGCTTCTCATCTCCAGTACTCCCACTCCTCCAGAGCCTGCGCCTCAGACCCCCAAGGTGGTGGTGAAGAAACCGGTTCCCGTCACCCCCGCGCCTGCACCTGCTCCCGCCACCCCCCCGGCTGAGGAAAAACCGGCTCCTCCCGCCCAAGAGACCCCCAGCGCCCCGCCTTTAAAGGATCAGTTGGCGCAGCTGCTCCAACAGTTGCGGGAGGCCCAACTTAAAAAAGACATTTCCCTTTATACCCAAGCCTTCGCCCCCGACTTCCCCGATTTCGAGAAGAGGCGGCAAAGGACCCTGGCCGTCTGGGAAGCCTATGACTACTCCGGTTTGGACTTTGAATTGACGGACGTTAATCTTTTAGACCCTGACCATGCCCAGGCAACGGTGACCTGGAAACTCAATATTCAGCAGAAAACCACGCAGACCGGAAAATCCGAAACCCAGTCTTATAAAGTCTGGTTTGCCAAGGACGCGGGCAAGTGGCGGATCAGCAACCTGGAGCTGTTGCGCAAACCCGGTTGAGAAAGAAGGACTGTATGACGAGCTGCGCGCGTTGGTCCGGTATTACTCTATTATTCTTTGTCGCCATATTTATCAGTTCTTGCGTCCCTCCGCCGGTGGCACCGAAACCTTCTGTTTACTACGTCACCCCGGTAATCACCTACCTTAAAGAATGCCCCGCGTATGACTGCAAGGTGGTGGGCGAACTTTACCGGGCCGACCGGGTCGAACCGTTGGAAGTCAAAGACAACTGGAGGCGCGTGCGTTTGGAGAAGGGCGCTCTCACCGGCTGGTTGCCACAAGAGCTCCTTAGCCCTACTCCGGTGGAGGCGCTCAATTTCTACGTAGCCGCTGACAGCCTGGAATTGCGGGAATGCCCCAGCCCGGATTGCCCGTTCCGGAAGATTCTTCTAAGGGGCGACCGGGTGCAGAAGATCGATGAGAACGACCAGGGGTGGCTCCGGGTCCTTGTGGAAAAGGACGCCAGCATCGGCTGGATCCTCGCGTCCCAGGTCACGGACCAGGCCCCGAGAACTGAAGCCCAGCCCGATGCTGCAAAAGAATATCTTTATGCCGCAGCCGCGTCCATGAATCTCTATTCCCTGCCCCTGTTCAGCTCCAAGATAGTCAAGACCCTGCCCCTGAATGAGAAGGTGGAAGTCCTGGTCCATCACGGCAAAGATTGGTTCAAGGTGCGCCATTTGGCGAGCGGCGCCGAAGGCTGGGCCGCGGCCAAAGACCTCAAATCCGCGCCCGTGAGCACCGAGCCTCCCCCCAAACCCAAGAAGAAGTTCAGAAAGAAACCCGCGCCCCCAAAACCGCCTCAACCGGGACCGGACGAAGCCCCCCCGGAGCCGGAGGCGATGTAGGGGTATAGTGCAATAAGGAAAGAGCTTTTAATTATCTTTTCATTGCCATAAAATATTTTGAGCCAGGCCATGGTGATGGGAGGATCAAAAAAGGAAAAATCTGGTGGCACAGGCGTCTCGCCTGTGCGTTCTTTTAAGATTACTCAGAGATACCTCCCACATTGGCAATTTCCTGGAAGTGTTTACTTTATCACTTGGCGGTGTAAAGATTTTCAAGTTTTATCCCCAGAAGAACGCACCATCGTTTTGGAAGCCATTAAATATTAGGAAGGCCGCAAATGGACAGTTTATGCGGCGGTAGTCATGCCTGACCATGTCCATCTGCTGGGTCAACCACTTCCCTTGCCTGGCGGTGGAGTTGTTGACCTAGCTGAAATAATCCACAGCAGCATAAAAAGCTACAGTGGTCATAAAATAATTAAGAAGAAAGGTACAAAAGGTTCCATCTGCCAGGATGAAAGGTTTGATCACATCGTTCGGGATGAGGAAGAATTTTTAGAGAAATGGCGATATATCAGAAATAATTCGATTAAGAAGGAATTGGCCGATTATCCCGAAGAATACCCTTGGCTATATGAGAAGGTGATTGAAGAAGAATAATATTAAAAGCGCACAGGCGGGACGCCTGTGCCACCAGATTAAAACATATTCATTTTAAAAGGTTAAGTTATTAATTATGCGACCCTCCTGGGATGAATACTTCCTGCTCATCGCCAAGCTGGTGAGCACCCGTTCCACCTGCAACAGCCGGCCCACCGGCGCGGTGCTAGTCAAGGACAAACAAATCCTGGCCACCGGCTATAACGGCTCCATGCCCGGCGCGCCCCACTGCACCGACGAAACCATGCCCGACGGCAGTCCCTACTGCCATCGCCGGGCCCTGGAAATCGCGGACGTGGACAAATACAACTACTGCCGGGCCTCCCACGCCGAGGCCAACGCCATCGCCCAGGCGGCCCGCTACGGCGTGGCCATCAAGGGGGCGACCCTCTACGTTACCCTGGAGCCTTGCTTTGTCTGCATCAAACTCCTGGCCACCGCCCAGATCACCCGGGTATATTTCGAGATGTCCTATGAGTCCCGGGACCGGGCCCGGGACCAGTTCTGGCGGGACGCGGTCCAGGACGCGGGCATTGAAGTCTACCAGCAACTAACCATCACCCCAGACAGCTTGGCTTATATCCTACCTAGTTTAACCGGGGTAACTTCCGCGAGGCGCTTGGCCGCCACCAGGGCTGTAGCCGCACCCCGCCCGGTGGTGGGCGCGGTGGAGATAGATTAAATACTATCAGCCGATACTTATATCTATGGCGAAAACCCCGAAAAAGAATAATACCCCGGGCCGCAAGGGCAAAACCGGCCCAACTTCCTCATCCCCCGCGCCTCCCCCCTGGTCCCAGCGCCTGGCCCGGGAGATGGTCGCGGTCTTGCTTCTGGGCCTGGCCCTGTTTTTCCTGTTGGCCTTCGCCAGTTATTCCCCCTTTGATCCCCAGGGCCTTGTCGAGGCCTGGAACGCCGGCCACGTGCGGAACTGGGGAGGGAAAGCGGGCGCGGTCCTGGCCGCGGCTTTTATCAAGAGCTTCGGTCTGGCCGCGGTTTTGCTGGCCGCGGTTTTTCTGGGTCTGGCCTGGAAATCCCACCGCGATGGCCTGGAAACCCTTTCCCCCTGGCAGTTCCTGGCGGGTTTCGGCGTCTTTGCGGCCCTGGCCGGGCTGCTGACCCTGGGTTGGGGGAACATCCGCTGGGCCGGCGGCCACCTGAACGCCGGGGGCCTGGTAGGGGGTATCTTTAGCCGCAGCCTCCTGGCCAATTTCAATCCCCCGGGTTCGGCTCTGGCTTTGGGCCTGATCCTGCTGCTCAGCATCATGGGGGCCACCCGCCTCTCGTTTGTGGGCCTCCTGGCCTTGCTGGGCCGGATGCTAAAGGGTCTCTTTTCCCTGGCCTGGCCCCGGCGCCGGGAGCCTGAGCCTGCGCCTCCCCGGGCCCGGCGCCCTGCGCCCACGCGGCCGCTGGTTAACCGCAATGCCAGTGAAGCCCCGGAATTAGTGATAGGGCCCCCGCCCACCCCGGCTCCCGAGCCTGCCGCTGCGGCTGCCAAGACCAAACGGGGCGCGGCCTCCGGCGGCTTCACCCTGCCGCCCTTGGACCTCTTGGACCAGGTGCCCCCCTGGGACCAGCAGGTGCACGAAGGCATGATGGTGGCCCAAGCCGAGAAGCTGGAAGACACCCTGCGCCACTTCGGCGTAGAGGGCAAAGTTGCATCCATCACCACCGGCCCGGTGGTGAGCCGCTTTGAACTGGAGCCCGCGCCGGGGGTGAAGATCAGCAAGGTCACCGGCCTCGCCGACGACCTGGCTCTGGCCCTGAAAGCCTTGTCCATCCGTATTGTCGCGCCGGTGCCCGGCAAGGCGGTCATCGGCATCGAGATCCCCAACCCCAAGCGCCAGGTGGTGGGCCTCCGGGAGATCCTGGCGGACGCGGCTTATCGCAAGTCCGCGTCCCGACTGACCATCGCCCTGGGCAAGGACATCATGGGCCAGCCGGTAGTCAACGACCTGGCCAAGATGCCCCACCTGCTTATCGCCGGGGCCACGGGAAGCGGCAAGAGCGTGGGCCTCAACGCCATGATCCTCAGCATTCTCTATAAGGCCACGCCTTCGGAGGTGCGCTTCCTCCTCATTGACCCCAAGCGCATCGAGCTCTCCACCTATGAAGGCATCCCCCACCTGCTGCACCCGGTGGTGGTCAACCCCAAGGAAGCCACCGTGGCCCTGCACTGGGCGGTGGCGGAGATGGAACGGCGCTATGCTTTGCTCTCGAATTTGGCGGTGCGGAACATCGAGGGTTACAACCAGAAGGTGGCCAAAAACGCGAAGGAAAAAGCAGGGGTGGGGGAGGAGCAACTGCGCCCCTTGCCCTATATTGTCATTGTTATCGATGAATTGGCGGACCTGATGTTGGTCTCTTCCCGGGATACGGAAGAATATCTGATCCGCCTGGCCCAAAAGGCCCGGGCCTCGGGCATCCACCTGCTGGTGGCCACCCAGCGGCCCTCGGTGGATGTCATCACCGGCCTAATTAAGGCCAATTTCCCCACCCGGGTCTCTTACCAGGTCTCGGCCAAGCCCGACTCCCGGGTCATTCTCGACACCGTGGGCGCGGAGCGTCTCTTAGGAATGGGCGATCTTTTGTTTCTGCCCCCCGGCACCTCCCGGATGAAGCGGATTCACGGGGCTTTCGTCTCCGATGAGGAAGTCGCCCGGGTGGTGGACTTTTTGAAAGCCCAGCAAACCCCGGAATTTGAATCCGGCATCCTGGAGATGCAGGAACGGGAAGTGGAAGAAGGAGAGATGGGGGAGAAGGACGAAAAATGGGACGCGGCCGTGGAGTTGGTGGCCGAAACCCGGAACGCCTCCATTTCCATGCTGCAGCGAAGGCTGCGCGTGGGTTACAACCGCGCCGCCCGTATCATCGAGACCATGGAGAACGAGGGTCTCATCGGCCCTTCCGACGGTCTCAAACCCCGGGAAGTCTATATTCCCCGGCGGTAGAAAGCTTTTTTGCTCCTTAATCGGATTCTGCTTCCTCCGCAACCTCCACCCGGTTCCGCCCCTCTGCTTTGGCCTGATAGAGGGCCGCATCCGCGGCCTTGAGTACTGCTTCCACCCGGTCCCCGTGCGTGGGAAAAGATGCCACTCCCAGGGAAATGGTGACCGGTCCCACATTCTCTCCTCGATATTCGATCTGCAGCTGCTGCACTTCCTGTCGCAGTTTTTCGGCCCGCTGCTGGGTGATCTCCAGGGGGGCTTCCGGCAGGATCAGGACGAATTCATCCCCTCCATAGCGGCAGGCGATATCCTCCCGGCGGATATGGCTCCGCAGAAAGTGGCCAATAGTCTGCAGCAGTACATCCCCCGCCACATGCCCCAGGGTGTCGTTAAAATTCTTAAAGAGATCCAGGTCTACCATGATGATCCCCAGGGGCGCGTTTTTGCGGATCACTCGGAATATTTCCCGCTCCAGCGTTTCCTCCATGTAACGCCGGTTGAACAGGCCGGTTAAGGGGTCGCGCACGGCTTGGTGCATGAGATGATTTCTCAAATTCAGGTTCGTCAGAGACAGGGCTATCTGCCTGGCCGCGGTGGTGGCCAGGCGCTGCCGGGAATCGGTCCGGGGGTCATCCGCTTGCGATTCCTGGGGGTTCTTCATTAAAAGGAGCAACCCCAGGTTTTCGCCCTGAACGACTAAGGGGACGCATAAAGAACCGGGAGAGGTTGCTTCTGCCAGATGCCCGCAAACCAAATCGGAGGAGGGGTCATTGATCAAATGTTCCTGCCCCATCCTTAAGGCCCAACATTCATCAGGTGCGAAAGTCTTGGTTTTGGGCTTGATCTTCCCCCAGATGGCCACAGATTTAAGAACATTATTTTCTTTATTTAAAATGAACAAAGCCCCTGAATCCTCAGGAAACATCCGGCGGGCATATTGGCTGAAGCCTGCGTAAGCTTCCTCCACAGTCTGGCAGGCTTGCAGCAGATCCCCCATTTTATTGAGCAGGGTGATATCCCGGTTGCGTCTGCCGAATTCCAGAATCCAAACTTTGAGTTTTTCATTAACGGCAAACAGTTCTTCCTGGGTTTGCCGGCGCTCGGTGATGTCTTCCATCACCGCCACAACCCCCGTCAATTCTTCTTGAGGCCCTAAAAGGGGAGACATGGAAAAACTGATATCTATGGCCATGCCGTTCCGGTGGCGGCACTTTCCCACCAGGCGTATCGGTTCTCCCTGCACGCCGCGGTTATACAATTCCAGGAAATCGTCATCCGGGTTCTCGGGGAGGAACAGAGGAGGCTGCCCTACCGCTTCGGAGGCCCGCCAACCGAAAATGCTTTCGGATGCCGGGTTCCATAAGCGCACGCAGCCCCGGTCATCAAGCGCCATAATAGGCAGGGGCGCGGATTTAACCAGGGTCTCCAAGGTCTGGTCGCCGTCCTGCAAGTCTGACTCTCTTCGTTTCTGGAGGAACAAGTTTCTACCCAGGCGGGTGGAGATCAGTGCGATCCCGCCTAATCCCAAGAGCCAGAAGAAAGTGTGGCTCAGCCAGACCATAGCTGCATGATTCTGGTTGGCGCTCTGGGTGGCCTGGCTTTCCTGGTGCAGGGTTCCTGCCAGGAAAAGGAGCACCACCAGGGTCCAGGCGAACGCCCCCGGCACCACATAACGCCAGGGGAAAATTGTCGGGGCTTTGACTTTGGATGGAGCTTCCGAATTATTAATCTTTTCCGTGGGTTCCAAGTTTACTCCCCATTGAATCAGGCGGCATGGTTGAATTAATTCAGGTCTACCCAATATATATCGACCAAAAGGCCCAAGATATTGAGATAAAAAATCTTTTTCAAAGCCCAAACAATCACAGAACTGAAGATTAATTGTAAACTCTTATGAGTTACATGGTTGACAATCTCTTTTTTTTAGGAGATGTTAACTGGGTATGCCATCCCTTAATCAAACCGAATTTACGGAAATTTTCCGCCGAGGCTGGGCGGAAATGTGGCCCTTGATGGCCGAGGCCCAACGCCTCCGGGAGCGCCATTTCGGGCGGCAGGTCAGTTTTTGCGTCATTACCAACGCCAAATCCGGCCTCTGTTCCGAAGACTGCGCGTTCTGTTCCCAGGCAGCCGGCGCTAAGGGAGAAATCCCCCGCTACCCCTTGCCCCCCCAAGAAGAACTGGTGGCGGCCGCGACCCAGGCAGCCGCAGCCGGGGCTGCCCGCTTCTCCCTGGTGACCTCGGGCCGGGGCGTTACCTCCAGGAAAGAACAAGAAGCCTTACTGCGGACCGTGGCTGCGATTGTGGACACGGTTCCCATTCGGGTTTGCGCCTCTTTGGGCATCGTGGATCGAGGCTTTTTGAAAGAGCTAAAGGACGCGGGGGTATCCCGCTATCATCACAACCTGGAAACCGCCGCGTCTTTTTTCCCGGAAATTTGCACCACCCATTCTTATGAAGAGCGGGTGGCCACCATCAAGGCGGCTCGGGAAGCCGGGCTTTCGGTGTGCGCCGGGGGCATCCTGGGATTAGGGGAGAGCATTGCCCAACGCTGGGAACTGGCCCAGGCCCTGAAGGAACTGCCGGTGGACGCCGTTCCCCTCAACTTTTTGCATCCCTTACCGGGCACGGGACTGGCCCACCGGCCGTTAATGTCCCCCCTGGAGGCCCTGCAGATCATCGTCGCCTTCCGCCTGATCTTCCCTGACCGTTCCCTCATCATCTGCGGTGGCCGCCAAGTGACTTTGCGCTCCCTGGCGCCTCTGATCTTCGCCGCGGGGGCCAACTGCCTGATGACCGGAGACTACCTGACCACCAAAGGCCGCTTGCCTGAGGAGGATCGGCAGATGCTGGCCGACCTGGGTCTGGAGCTGGTGCAGGAGATACAGTGAGCAGTGAGCAGTAGGCAGTGCCAGGAGCCAGGGATTAGGTGATAGAGATTAGTTAAAGAAAACCGCCACTTATAATGGACATGACTTTGAACTTCGAACCTTGAACTTTGAACTCATTAAGATAGATGAACCGGAAACTACCTGACATTCCAACGGCTAAGGGCATCTTTATCACCGGTACAGATACGAATGTGGGCAAGACCCTGGTGGCGGCCGGGCTTACCGCGGCCTTGAGGCAAAGGGGAGTTAAGGCCGGGTATTTCAAGCCTGTGCAGAGCGGCTGCCCGGAGGAAGAGGGACGCTTAATCCCCACGGATGCCCGGATTGCCCAGGAACTGGCGAATCTGCCTGAGCCCCTGGAGGTGCTTACTCCCATCTGCTTGCGCTTGCCGCTGGCCCCGGGCGTGGCCGCGGCTCGGGAGGGGGTCACTGTCGATTTAGAGAAAGTGGCCGCCTCTTTTCGGGAACTGGCTTCCCGCTATGACTTCCTGGTGGTGGAGGGCGCAGGCGGCCTTTATGTGCCCCTAGTAGACACTAACTTCCTGGTCCTGGAGCTGGCCCGCTGGCTTCAGCTCCCCCTCCTGGTGGTGGCCCGGGCAGGGCTGGGAACCATCAACCACACGGCCCTCACCGTCCTGGCCGCGCATAACGCCGGTCTGGAGGTGGCCGGAGTGATTCTCAACCGCTGCTCCGCCGCGCCGGGTTTGGCCGAACAGACCAACCCCGCAGTGATTGAGGCCATTACCCGCGTCCCCATCCTGGGGAATGTCCCGGAGATTGACAAACTGGAATCTCCGGAGGGTAAGAAGTTTTTTTTAGACTCCATGGCTAAAATCTGCTCTCAGGTTGATTTCTTTAAGAACCTGTGAAGGCAGAAGTTAGCAGTGAAAAAAATAGCCCGATAATTTTATATTTTTTTCTGATCACTGATCACTGATCACTGATCACTGATCACTGAACACTGAACACTGAACACTGAACACTGAACACTGATCACTGATCACTGATCACTGAACACTGAACACTGATCACTGATCACCGATCACTGATTACTGGCCACTAACAAACCCATGTTCACGGAACTCGCCCAAGAATTAGCAGACCTAGAGTCCCAAGCCCTGCGCCGCCGTCTCCAGGTGGTGGAAGAGGTGCTGCCCGGCGGTAAGATGCGGGTGGGGGGACAGGTGTTGCTGAACCTGTCCTCCAACGACTACCTGGGTCTGGCTCAAGACCCCCGGCTCCTGGCCGCGGCCCAGGCCGCCGCAGTCCACTGGGGCGTGGGGGCCGGAGCTTCACGCCTGGTGGTGGGCCATTTTTCCTTGCACCAGGAAGTGGAAACGGAGCTGGCCGCGTTTAAAGGCACAGAGGCGGCGGTCATCTTCAGCACCGGCTACATGGCCAACGTGGGCACGATTACCGCCTTAATGGGGCCGAGTGACGTCATCTGCAGCGACAAACTCAACCACGCCAGCATCATGGACGGCATCAAGCTGTCCGGCGCGGCCCTGCAACGTTTCCCCCACCGGGACCTGAACCGGCTCGAAAATATTTTGCAAAAGGCTCCGGCGGGCAAAAGACGTCTCATCATCACTGATTCTGTCTTTTCCGTGGACGGTGACCTGGCTCCCTTGAAAGATCTGGTGGAATTAAAAGAACGCTACGGCGCCTGGCTGATGATCGACGAGGCCCACGCCACCGGCGTCCTGGGGCCGGGGGGCGCGGGCTTGGCCCAGGACCTGGGCCTGACCGCGCGGGTGGACGTCCACATGGGCACCTTTTCCAAGGCCCTGGGCTCCCTGGGGGGATACGTGGCCGGAGACCGGCGGCTTATTGACTACTTGCACAACCGAGCCCGCTCTTTTATTTATTCCACGGCCCTGCCGCCCCCGATTTTGGGTGCAATCCAGGCGGCCTTACAGGTTGTCCGGGAGGAGCCGGAGGGCCGTCAAAATCTCCTGAAAAATGCAGCCGCGTTCCGCGGGAAGCTCGAAAACGCAGGCTTCGACACCCTGGGGAGCGAAACCCAGATCATCCCCGCGCTGGTGGGGAAAAACGAACCCACCCTCAAGTTTGCCGCGGCCTTGAGGGAGCGGGGCCTCATGGCCGTGGCCCTGCGTCCTCCCACGGTGCCTCCGGGGAAGGCCAGGATCCGCTTCTCCCTGTCCGCGGCCCACGAAACCGCGGACTTGAATCAGGCCCTCGCAACTATTGTGGAGACGGGGCGGGAGATGGGGCTGGCCCGATGACGACCCTCATCTTCTTCCACGGCTGGGGCGCGGACGGCTCAGCCTGGCAAAAGCAGGCATCGGCCTTCCGGGGGCGGCTCCAGGTGGAATCTCCCACCATCCCGGTCTGGGAACCTGCCTGGATGGGGGAGTATTTACAAAAATTTTCCTTGCCGGATTGTCTTCTGGTGGGCTGGTCCCTGGGAGGTATGCTGCTTCTGGAGGTCCTGGCCCGGCAAACCGCCCGGTTGGGCGGCCTGGCTCTGGTGGGGGTGCCCCCGGTCTTTTGCTCCCAGCCGGACCACCCCTGGGGACAGCCCCCGGCCGCGGTGCGGGCCATGCGCCGGGCTTTAAAGAGCAACTCCGGGAAGGTGTTGACGGACTTTGTGGAAAGTTGCTTAGGGCCAGGGGAAGAGGCTTTTCAAAAGGAGATTGGCAGGTTGTTCACCAACAGTAACGGCTCAGATTTAGCTCACGGCCTTGATTATTTGCTTAATCAGGACTTGCGGCCCATGCTCTCCAAACTGCCGGTTTCTCCAGTAATCATCCAGGGTGCCCAAGACCATATCGTGCCGCCGGAGCAGGCCCGATTTCTCCAGGAACATCTGCCCGGCTCCAGGTTGTATCTCTTGCCGGAAGCAGGCCACCTGCCTTTCTGGACCCAGGAAGGGAACTTTAACCAGATTATAGAGGAAATGGTGAGGTAAGAGCCAAGGAGTTAGCTTTCAGCAGTCAGCCAACAGCTATCAGCTTTAAAAGACCAATGACTGTTCTTCTTTTTGGCTGAAAGCTGAAAGCTGATCGCTGACAGCTTCACTGAAACATGGACATCAAACAAAGCATACGCCGCAATTTCGCCCGCCGCGCCGGGTCTTACGACCGGCATGCGGAAGTGCAGCGCTTCATGGCGCGGAGTTTAATGGAGCAGGTGCAGTACGAACTGCCCCGGTCCCGGCGTATTCTGGAGATCGGTTGCGGCACCGGCTATTTTACCGCCCTGTTGCGCCAGGGCAATCCCCAAGCCGAACTGGTGGCCCTGGACCTGGACGTGGCCTTGATCGAGAAGGCCCGTCGCCGTCTGGGGCAGGATTTAGGGGTCTCCTGGTTGGTGGCGGACGGCGAGGCTTTTAGCCGGGGTTGCTTCGACCTCATCATTTCCAACGCCACTTTTCAGTGGTTCATCAACCCTGAGGAAACTCTCAAATCCTATTCCCAGGCGCTTGGTCCAAAGGGTTGTCTGGCTTTTTCCACTTTGGGACCTCAGACGTTTATCGAACTGGACGGGTCTCTAAGTCAAGCCGCGGCCGATCTGAACCTGGACACTGCGCCGGTCATTCCGGCCAGGGGTTTTCTGAATTCCCGGAATTGGGAAGAGTCGTTGGCATTGGCGGGGTTTTCCCAGGTCCAACTCACCAGGCAAATCCTCGAAACCCATTTCCCCAATGTCCCGGAGTTTCTTCAGGCCCTGAAAGCCACCGGCGCTGGCAATCCCCAGCCTCGAGCCTTCACCCCCCGGCTGCTCAATGCCCTTATCCGGGCCTATGACACCCGGTTTCGGCAGAACGGCAGCATTCCCGTGACCTACGAGATCATTTGGGCCGTGGCCCGGAAATAGCCCTTCTCCCTTAAGTCTGTCAATTTCCCCCGATTTTCGTTTGATTTTCTAAAATCTCCGGGCGATTTTTATTGGCAAAATCTGAAAAAATGTTAAATATAAAAGGTTTTACTGCGGAGAGGCAGCAGATTGTCTCGGGATCAAAGTGATTTTTCCTTATAATCGATTGATATTTATAGCTTTTCTAACGATAAGACGAAGACGAAAACCCAAAAACCGTATTAACCAACTATGTCCGAATTGCTGACAGGTCAGCCGGGAGAGCGCCGGTTATTCTTGGGAAATGAAGCCATCGTCCGCGGCGCGCTGGAGGCGGGCGTGGCCCTGGTGTCCACCTATCCGGGCACTCCGGCCTCGGAGATCGGCGACCGCTGTTACGAAATTTCCCGGCAGACTGACCTTTATTTTGAATATTCCGTCAATGAAAAGGTGGCCCTGGAAGTGGCCGCGGGGGCCGCGGCTTCGGGCTGGCGGTCGCTTTGCTCCATGAAGCACGTGGGGCTCAATGTGGCCGCGGACACCCTCATGACCCTGGCCTACGTGGGCGTCAAGGCCGGGATGGTCATTATCAGCGCCGACGACCCTTCGTTGTTTTCCAGCCAGAACGAACAGGACAACCGCTTTTACGCCAAGATGTCGGGTCTGCCCATGCTGGAGCCGGCTTCTCCCCAAGAGGCCAAGGAAATGACCCTGGCCGCGTTCGCGCTCTCCGAGGAACTGCAAGTGCCCGTGCTGCTCCGCACCACCACCCGCATCAACCATACCCGGGGCGCGGTCACCCTCGGACAATTGGCCCCCCATCCCGGCCCCGGCTCCTTCACCAAAGAGCCGTTCCGGAAAGTGATGGTCCCCGCGGTGGCCCGCCTGGCCCACGCCCGGCTGCTGGAAGCCCAGGCTAAGGCTGCGGCCCTGGCCGAGATCTCGGTTTTTAATAAGATTTATGGCCAAGGGACCTGGGGCATTGTCACCAGCGGCGTGAGCGCCGACTACGTGGAAGACGCGGTGGCCGAACTGGGGCTGAAAGACCGGGTCCAGGTCCTCAAACTGGGCTTTACCCACCCCCTGCCGGTGAACCTCATTCTCAAATTTCTCGCGCCCCTGGAGAAAGTGCTGGTGGTGGAGGAACTGGAGCCGTTCCTGGAGGAAAGCCTGCGAGGCATAGCTCAGGCCCAAGGCCTGACCATGCCTATCCAGGGGAAAGGCCAGGCCCTGTTCTCCCGGCTTTATGAATATCACCCGGCCCTGGTGCGCCGGGTCACGGCCCGCTACTTCGGCTTGTCCGACAATGCCCCGGAACCCCTGGAACCGGCCCAAATCCTGGGTCAGCCCCTTCCGGACCGGCCCCCCAACCTCTGTCCGGGCTGCCCCCACCGGGCCATGTATTATTCCGTGAAAATGGCCCTGAAGAACCTGGACGTGGAAGGGGTTTTTCCCACGGACATCGGCTGCTATACCCTGGGGCTGCTGCCGCCGCTGTCCATGGCCGATTTTCTCATCTGCATGGGGTCCAGTATCAACACCGCCGCGGGCATCTCCAAAGCCACGGACCGGAAGGTGGTGGCCTTTATCGGCGATTCCACCTTTTTCCATTCGGGACTGCCCGGGTTGGCCAACGCGGTGCACCAGGGCCACGACTTCCTCCTGGTTATCCTGGACAACGGCACCACGGCCATGACTGGCTCCCAGCCCCACCCGGGGGTGACGCTCACGCCGCCGGGTTACCAAGGGCGGCCCATTCCCATTGCAGGAGTGATAAGGGGTTTAGGCGTTGAGTCCCTGTGGACGGTCAATCCCTTCAAATTCAAAGAGACCCTGGCGGCCACCAAGGAAGCCTTAAGCGCTAGAGGCGTGCGCGTGTTAATCTCCCAGGCCCCCTGCCACCTCTATGAACAGAGAATCAAGGGTAAGAAACGCATCGCCCGCTTCTGCGTCACCGATAAATGCCATGACTGCCGCCACTGCCTGGACTATTTCGGCTGCCCGGCCATGCAACTGAGCGGAAAACCGGAAGGGGGCCGCATGCTCATCGACCCCGACGTCTGCTCCGGCTGCGCCTTCTGCGTCCAATGGTGCGAGGCCATCCGGCCGCTGAAAAAGTAAGCAGTAAGCAGTGAGCAGTAAACAGCAAACAGAAAGCCCTTACAGTTAAATAATTGTTGGCTATTGATATGAACCTATCATTTACAGAAAACAGAAAACAGAAAACAGAAAACCCCAATATCCGGCTTCGCATCTTTCTCACCGGCGTGGGCGGCCAGGGCACCTTGCTGGCCAGCCGGGTGCTGGGCGAGGCGGCCCTGGAGGCCGGGTTCTCGCCCCTGGTAAGCGAAACCCACGGCATGGCCCAGCGGGGCGGCATCGTCGTCTCCTCGGTGGTTCTGGGGGAGGTGAAAAGCCCCATAATTTCCCCGGGAGAAGCAGATGTGCTCCTGGGCTTTGAAGCCCTGGAGGCTTTTCGGGCCCTGAACTATTGCCATGCCAGGAGCCTGGTAATCGCCAACACCGCGGCCATCGCCCCTTACCCGGTGGCCACCGGCCAGGCCCAGTATCCGCCAGTGGACCGCTTGATGGAGCTCTTGGGAGAGCACGTGGGCGGGCTGTTGGCCTTTGACGCGGGAGAGCGGGCCCGGGCTGCGGGCAGCGCCCTGGCGGTGAACATGGTCCTCCTGGGAGCCTTGGCGGGCACTGCTTCCCTGCCATTTAGCCAGGAGGATTTGTTACATATTCTGCGTACCCGCACCAATCCCAAGTTTTTGGAGGCCAATCTTCACGCGTTCCAGGCCGGGGTGGACGCGGCCCAGGAATCGTGCAATTGGGTGCGCCGCCCCGCATCCTGGCATTGACGCGCCTCTGAAGCATAATTATGTTCTGTGCGAGGTTATTGGTAGATCGATGGCAGGGGTGCCATGACCACTGCTTCCGGAAGGCCGCGGAAAATCAAATACCGGCAATTGTCCCACACCGCGGACCTGGGGTTGCGGATCTGGGGGGCCAGCCGGGAAGAGCTCTTTGAAAATGCGGGAGCCGCGCTGTCAGCCGTCCTCACGGACCGGCGGCGCTTGCGGCTCCGAAATATCGAGAAAATCACGGTGGAAGCTCCCGATCTGGAAGCCCTCCTGGTTGCGTGGCTCAACTACCTGCTTTATCTTTATGACGTGGACGCGTTTTTGGGCCGGGAATTCAAGATATTGGAGTTAACCCCCCGGCTCTTGCAAGCCCAGGCCCAAGGGGAAACTTACGACCCGGAAAGGCATGTGAGCCGCACCGCGGTCAAAGCCGCCACGTACCACCATCTGGAAATAGTAAACCGTAAAGGCCGCTGGGAGGCCACGGTGATCCTGGACTTATAAGTGATCAGTTATCAGTTATCAGTGATCAGTAAAAGGAATTCAGATCACAAAGGCTCTGGTAAACTGATTGTTTTGTCATCCTGATCACAGAGAAGGATTTTGATTCTTCGATCGTTTCGCTTCCTCAGGGTGATAATCCACTGATCACCGATTACTGATTACTGATTACTTATTACTGTCTGTGACATGGCAAACCAAGTCAAGCTCCGCCAGGTGGACGAGTATCGCTGGGAGATTCCCCGGGAGGGGAAGATGCGCACCCGGGGCCTGATCTTTACGTCTAAGAAGATGCTCGCCAAGATCCAGGAGGATCAGAGCCTGCAGCAGGTGGCCAACGTCGCCACCTTGCCCGGCATTGAAGGCGCGTCCCTGGCTATGCCCGACATTCATTGGGGTTACGGCTTTCCCATCGGCGGGGTCGCGGCCTTTAATCTGGATGAAGGGGTGGTCTCCCCGGGCGGCGTGGGCTACGACATCAATTGCGGCGTGCGCCTGCTCCGCACCAATCTGGAGCGCCCGGAGGTGGAGCCCCGCATCGAGGAGCTGGTCAATGCCCTGTTCGGCAATATCCCTTCGGGCCTGGGCTCCCGGCGCAAGGATTTAAAGCTTAACGTCCCCACGCTGCATGAAGTCATGAAATATGGGGCCGGGTGGGCGGTGAAAAACGGCTTCGGGCACAAAGATGACCTGGCGCACATCGAAGCCCAGGGCCAGATTCCCGGAGCCGACCCGGATTTGGTCTCCGATTTTGCCATGAACCGGGGCAAGGACCAGTTGGGCACCCTGGGCTCCGGCAACCACTTCGTGGAAGTGGGTTATGTCCTGGAAACCTATGATGACAAGTTGGCCGCGGCCCTGGGGCTCTTTAAAGACCAGGTCACGGTCATTGTCCATACCGGTTCCCGGGGTTTGGGACACCAGGTGTGCGACGACTATATCAAGGTGATGCTCAAGGCCGCCCAGAAATACGGCATTGAATTGCCGGACCGCCAGCTCTGCTGCGCGCCCTTAAGTTCGCCGGAAGGCAAGCGCTACCTGGGGGCCATGGCCGCGGCCGCCAATTTCGCCTTCGCCAACCGGCAGATGATCACCCATTGGGTGCGGGAGAGCTTCGAGCAGGTCTTGCAGATGGGGCCTAAGGACCTGGGGTTGGAGTTGATTTACGACGTGGCCCACAACATCGCCAAAATCGAAGAGCACCTGGTGAACGGCAAAAAGAAAAAGGTCTGTCTGCACCGCAAGGGCGCAACCCGGGCCTTTCCCCCGGGCCATCCGGAGACGCCCGCGGCTTACCAAAAGACGGGCCAGCCGGTGCTCATCCCCGGGGATATGGGACGCTACTCCTTCGTGCTGGTGGGCACGGAGAAAGCCTTAACGGAAACCTTCGGCAGCACCTGCCACGGCGCGGGCCGGGAGATGTCGAGGCACGCGGCTCTGAAGGCGGCCAAGGGCCGGAACATCATCCGGGAGCTGGCGGCCCAGGGCATCGTGGTTAAGGGCGCGGGCCGGGGCACCATTGATGAGGAAATCTCCGAGGCTTACAAGGACGTGGAATCAGTGGTGGAAGTGGCCCACGGCGCGGGGATCAGCAAGAAGGTGGCGAAGCTGAAGCCACTGGGAGTGATTAAGGGGTAAATTAAACAAATTCTATAATGTAATGAAATCTGAAACTATCAATATTTTCATAATTGCAAAAAGCCTATTTGATAAAGCTCAGGAACTTTGTATTGTTGATGATAAATATATTACCTCTACCGGTTTACTTATATTACAAGATGCCCTTGAATTGGTACTATATGCATGTCTAATTGAATTGGGCATTGATCAAGAAAAAGCTATAGAGAACTTTACATTTGATCAGCTAATTGGTGAATTAAACAAAAAAGGGAAAAGGGTCAATAAGTCTGGAACGCTAAAAGCCTTGAATAAGCAACGTGTATTAATTAAACATTATGGACAGTTAGCAGAACCAGAAACGGTTAAGAACTTATTTAATATTGCTAGAGAATCAATAGATGCTTTGCTCCATGATGTTGTCGGAAGAAATCTACAGGAGGTAATGCTCCATGATTTAATTCATAAGGGAGAAATTAAAGATTATTTCAAAAAAGCAGCACAGTTTATAAGAGATCAAAAATATTTTATGGCTCTGATAGAAATAAGAAAGGCAATATTTACAGAAATTGAAGAAGAATATTCAATAGAAAAATGGAGTGATTATGAGTATGGAGAAGAACGAAGTTATCTTTGGACGATGCTATTTAGAGGTGGGGGTAAAGCCCCTATTTATACTAGGAATAAAAAATGGATCGAGGAAAATGTAAGAGAACCATATGATTTTATTCAATTTGATCACGATAGATTGCGACTTGACCTTCTTGAATGGGGAGTATCAACACAAGATTTTTGGAATCTTTGGCGCTTAACACCAAAAGTATTCCGATTCAAAGAATCAAAAGCGTGGATAGTAAAAAATGAACCAGGTCATATAATAGAAGGAGCAACAGAGGGCAATGCGAAATATTGTTTGGATCGGGCATTATCTTTAATTATCAAAAAACAAGGTCACTTTGATTTAAGCCGTTCACTAAATACTGCGATAGAAAGCAAAACAAAAGTTAGAATTAAAAATGATCAACCACTTTTTAAGAAGGCATCCACTAATTCCCAGATCATAGCAGAAGTAAAAAAAGATGATGTTTTTGATTTAGATTCTATAATTCAAGGCTTTGATGGAAAAGAAAAATTTGCAAATATATTTAAAATATCGAAAGATCCTCCACGTTATCAATCTGGATATATATTACATAAATTTATTGAGATTATTGAATGATATTATAATAAAAAGCTATGTTCGATCGCCTCACCGACAAACTGACCGCGGTCTTTAAGAAACTCAAAGGCCACGGCAAGCTCACCGAGGTCCAGGTGGAAGCGGCCCTCAAGGAGGTGCGCCTGGCGCTCCTGGAGGCCGACGTCCACTACAAGGTGACCAAGAGCTTCATCGAACGTATTAAAGAAAGGGCCGTGGGCGAAGAAGTGATGCGGTCCCTCACCCCGGCCCAGCAGGTCATAAAAATCGTCCACGAGGAGCTGACCCAGCTTCTGGGGGGCGAATCCCCCCGCTTGGACCTGGGCGGCAAGCCCCCGGTGGCCCTGATGCTGGTGGGGCTCCAGGGCTCCGGTAAGACCACCACCGCGGGGAAGTTGGCCCGGCGCTTAAAAAGCCAGGGCCGCCAGCCTTACCTGGTGCCCGCGGACGTGCAGCGGCCCGCGGCCATTGAGCAACTGAAACGCCTGGGTGGGGACCTGGGCGTGGACGTGTACCCCACGCAACCGGACCAGAACCCGGTGGCCATCGCCGACCTCGCCATGGAAGCGGCCTACACCGCGGGCTACGATATCGTTATCCTGGACACCGCGGGCCGCCTCCATATCGATGCGCCCCTGATGGACGAACTCAAGGCCATCCGGGAAAAGACGGAGCCCCAGGAGATTCTCCTGGTGGCCGACGCCATGACCGGCCAGGACGCGGTGCAGGTGGCCCAGAAATTTAACGATTTGCTGAAGCTCACCGGGGTCATCCTCACCAAGATGGAAGGCGACGCCCGGGGCGGCGCGGCCCTGTCCATGCGCGCGGTCATCGGCAAACCCATCAAGTTCCTGGGCGTGGGGGAAAAACTGGACGCGCTGGAGGTCTTCCACCCGGACCGGCTCAGTTCCCGCATCCTGGGCATGGGCGACGTCCTCACCCTCATCGAGAAGGCCCAGGAGACCTTTGACGTCGAGCAGGCCCAGGCCCTGGAAAAAAAGCTGCGAAAAGAAGGGTTTACCCTGGAAGATTTCCGGGACCAATTGCGGCAAATTAAAAAGATGGGTACAATGGAACAATTGCTTAATATGATCCCGGGTATCGGCCGCAACAAGGCCCTCAAGGACCTGAAGCCCGATGACCGGGAGCTGAAGCGGGTGGAGGCCATCATCAACTCCATGACTTTAAAGGAGAGGGCCGACCACCAGATCATCGACGGCAGCCGGCGCCGCCGCATCGCCCTGGGCAGCGGCACCACCGTCCAGGACGTCAACCGGCTGCTGAAAAATTTTAGCACCACCCAGAAAATGATCAAACAAATGACCCAGGGAGGCAAGAAAGGGAGATTGCCCTTCTTCCCGGGGAAATTTTTTTGAAGATTGTGCGGGAAAGTGGCCCTAAGCCCTTGACCCGTCTCAAGGAATACCAAACTTAATAAAGGAGGAGTAAAAGGCCTCATGGCATTACGTATCCGTCTGGCCCGTTTCGGCGCCAAGAAGCGCCCCTACTATCGCATCGTGGTGACCAATAATGAGTCTCCCCGGGACGGCAAATTTCTGGAGATCGTCGGTTCCTATGATCCCCGGCAGGATCCGGCGGTGGTCACGGTGGAAGATGAGCTCCTGGCCCTGTGGATGGGCCGGGGAGCCACGCCCACGGACACCGTGGCCAGTCTCCTGAAAAAACGGGGAGCCCCCGCCGCGGCCGCAGCAGCAGAATAGACTGCGCCCGCCGCGAGACCCTAAAGAGGTGGAGCCCACCCCATCCTCAACGAGGTGGCGACAATGAAGGATTTGGTAAAGTTCATCGCACAGGCTCTTGTGGATCAACCTGACCAGGTGCAGGTCAAGGAAATCGAAGGGGAGCAGACCTCCGTCATCGAGCTCAAAGTGGCCAAGGAAGATCTGGGGAAGGTGATCGGCAAGCAGGGGCGTACAGCCCGGGCTATCCGCACTATTCTGAGTGCGGCCTCCACCAAGATTCGCAAGCGATCGGTCCTGGAAATCCTTGAGTAAAGGAAAAGGGACCGCACCCTCATTAGTGGGATTGGGGCGGATTTCCGGAGTCCACGGGCTCCGGGGCGCGCTGAAATTAAGGGCGGACGCGGCCACGGCCACCACTGACCCCGCGGTAATCGCCGCGTTGGGGGAAGTGGAAATCGGCGGCAGGCGCTACCGGGTGCTGGAAGCCGGCCCCTTGAAAGGGCAGATTTTGCTGCGCCTGGAGGGCATTGGCAACCGGGATCAGGCGGAAGCCCTCATCGGTCAGGAGGTCAAAGGCGAGACCCGCCGCTTTCCGGCGTTGCCCCCAGGAGAATATTACTGGTTCCAGGTCTTGGGATTGCCGGTCCTGAACACGGCGGACGGGGCCGAGTTGGGTCATCTGCAAGAAATAATTCCCACCCCTGGTCATGATGTCTATGTGGTGCGCCGGGGGGACTACGAATTGCTCCTCCCCGCGGTGGAGGAGGTGATCACCGAAATAAATCTGGAAGAGGGGTGGATCAAGGTCGCGCCGTCTCCGGAGCTGCTGGAGGCTTATGCTCATTGAGCTGCTGACCCTGTTCCCGGATTTTTTCACCTCCCCCCTAAGCCAGAGCATGTTGCAACGGGCCCAAACCATGGGAGCCGTGGAGTTCCGGGTATTGAACCTCCGGGACTTCACCACCGATCGCCATAAGGTGGTGGACGACCGTCCCTTTGGCGGCGGCCCCGGGATGGTGCTGAAAATCGAGCCCTTGGTGCGGGCCATCCGCGCCGTCCGGGAGCAAGACCCGGAAGTGCGGGTGATTCTCCTAAGCCCCCGGGGTTCTTTGTTTGATCAGGATAAGGCCCGGGACCTGGCGGCGCAGAAACATCTGCTGTTAATTTGCGGCCATTATGAAGGGGTGGACGAACGCGTCCACTTTTATATTGATGAAGAACTCTCCATCGGCGATTATATCTTAACGGGCGGAGAGATCCCCGCCCTGGCGGTGGTGGACGCGGTGACCCGGCTCCTTCCCGGCGTCCTGGGGGGCGAAGGCGCGGTGGAAGAGGAATCCTTTCAAACAGGGTTGCTGGAATATCCCCACTACACCCGGCCCCGGGACTTTGAAGGCCACGAGGCGCCGGAAATTTTGCTCAGCGGCGACCACCAGCGGGTCGCCAAATGGCGGCGTCAGGAAGCCTTGCGGCGCACCGCCAGGGAGCGCCCCGATCTGTTGAAAACAGCGGTCCTGGATGACGGGGACCGGGAATTTTTGGCAAATTTAACCGATTCCGATAAGAAAGACTAGGTGGTATGTTTATGGAACGCGTATTTCAATTATCCCGGGAACAGATGCGGGCGGACCTGCCCGCGTTCCGCCCGGGTGACACCGTGGAAGTGCACGTGCGCATCGTCGAAGGCGACAAGGAACGGATTCAGGTCTTTAAAGGCGTAGTCATCCGCAAACGGGGCGCGCTCACCGGCTCCACCTTCACCGTGCGCAAAGTCTCGTACGGCGTGGGCGTGGAGCGCATCTTTCCCCTGCATTCCCCGAATATCGAGCAGGTGGTGGTTCTCACCCGGGGCGATGTCAATCGCAGCCGTCTTTACTATCTGCGCCAGCGGGTGGGCAAAGCGGCCCGGATCAAAGAAAAGCGGACTCCCCAGGCATGAAGAGGCCCCGGGGCGGCAAGGAGGTTTTTGCTGACCCGGAGGCTTATTGGCGTTTGCAGGGAGTGCCCCTCATCGCCGGCGTGGATGAAGTGGGCCGGGGTCCCCTGGCCGGTCCGGTGGTGGCCGCGGCGGTAATTTTGCCAGCCGAAGCCCAATTTCCCGGGCTCCGGGACTCCAAGCTCCTTACCCCTGAAGCCAGGACCGCTCTGGACGCGGAAATCCGGAGCCGGGCCCTGGCTTTTGCTGTTCAAGAATTAGGGCCCCGCCATATCGAACGTTTGGGCATTTTAGCCGCATCCCTCAAGGCTATGGCCCAGGCGGTCCAGGCCCTTTCTTTAATACCCGAAATGATCCTGGTGGACGGTCCCCATCCCCTGCCCCTGGCTTATCCACAGCAACCGGTGGTCAAGGGGGACGACCTCTGCCCCTCCATCTCCGCGGCCGCGGTCCTGGCCAAGGTGCACCGGGACCGGCTGATGTGTTCCTACCACCGGCAATATCCCCAATACAATTTCCCGAGTCACAAAGGCTACGCCACCGCCGAGCACCTGGAGGCCCTCCGCTGCTGGGGGCCCTGTCCCCTGCACCGCCGCACCTTCAGCGGCGTGAAGGAATGGGTGGTTGACAGGGAATAATGTCGATCTATTTTTCAAACATATATTAATCTAGATAGAAGGAGGTAAGCCATGGGCAAACCATACGTACGCCTTGACAAGAACAATGCAGCTGTCCTCCTGGTGGACCACCAAACCGGTCTGCTGTCGCTGGTACGCGACATTGACCCGGACAAGTTCAAGAACAACGTGCTCGCCCTGGCCGATTTGGCCAAATACTTCAAGCTGCCGACCATTCTCACCACGAGCTTCGAAGACGGCCCCAACGGTCCGCTGGTGCCCGAACTCAAGGAGACCTTCCCGGATGCGCCATACATTGCCCGCCCCGGCCAGATCAACGCCTGGGACAACGAGGACTTCGTGAAAGCGGTGAAGGCTACCGGCAGGAAGCAGCTCATCATTGCCGGCGTGGTAACCGAGGTCTGCGTTGCCTTCCCTGGGTTGTCCGCCCTGGAGGAAGGCTTCGACGTCTTCGTGGTGACCGACGCCTCGGGCACCTTTAACGAAGTAACCCGGCATTCCGCCTGGGATCGCATGTCCGCGGCCGGCGCCCAAATGATGACCTGGTTTGCCGTGGCCTGCGAACTGCATCGTGACTGGCGCAATGACATCGAAGGTCTGGGGACGCTGTTCTCCAACCACATCCCCGACTACCGCAACCTCATAACCAGCTACACTACGAGCTCAGGCCGAATGTCCCGTTAAATGCAGGGGCGAACCTGGTGTTTGTCCAGAATTCGCCCGAGAAGAACATCAGGTTTCCTCCAAAAATTTTTGTTAACGCAAAACGCAAAACGCAAAACGATTATTTTTTTCTTTGCGTTCTATGCGTCTTTGCGTGAAATTTATTCTTGATGAAAGATCCTAGGCGACAATTAGGCGACGTGGGCGAGGCCCTGGCGGCCGCGGCCCTGAAAAAGCAGGGCTACAAAATTCTGGAGCGCAATTACGTCACTCCCTTGGGAGAGATCGACCTCATCGCCCGGCACCAGGGCGCTTTTGTATTCATTGAAGTCAAAACTCGGCGCAGCAACAAATTCGCAGAGCCCCGGGACGCGGTGAACCCGGCCAAACAGGCCCGCCTGCAAAGGCTGGCGGATTATTATTTGCAGCGCAAACGCCTGGGGGACGTGGATATCCGCTTTGACGTGGTGGGCATCATCATGTCCGGGGATGGACCGAAAATCGAAGTCGTTCAGGATGCTTTTTGAATGAGGAACCTATGATGGAGAGAGGAAGCCATGATATCGCCCAAATATGTTTAAATGGACATCTCATAACTACTTCGATAAATTATCAATCTGAGCTTAATAAAGAATATTGCAATATATGTGGTGCAAAAACTTTAACAAAATGTATTTACTGTGATGCCCCAATAAAAGGGCAATATTGGATCACTAAGATAAGTTTTGTAAAAAATGAACCGTATTCATATAACCCATATCCTTATACTATACCTGATTATTGTGAAAAATGTGGAAAGAGATATCCTTGGGCTTTGAAAAAGAAAATTAAGGGGATAATTAATAACATAAGTAGTAAAACTAGTAAAATTATTGATTGGACAATTAATTGATTTAAATAACCATAAAGAAATTTAAGAATGAGTTTTTTATACATCGTCGCCACCCCCATCGGTAATCTGGAAGACATCACCCTCCGGGCCCTCCGTGTCCTCAAGGAGGTGGCCCTCATTGCCGCGGAGGACACCCGCCATACCCGCAAGCTTCTCACCCATTACGGGATTTCCACGCCTCTCATCAGCTACCACGCCCATAACCAGAAGACCCGAGGCCCGGAGCTGATCCAGCGTTTGCAAAACGGCCAGAATATCGCGCTGGTGAGCGACGCGGGCACTCCCGGCTTCTCCGACCCCGGCGCGGACCTGGTGGCTCTGGCCTGGGACGCGGGGATCAAAGTGGAAGCCGTGCCCGGCCCCGCGGCAGGGATCGCGGCCCTGTCCGTGTCCGGGTTCAAGGGGGACGTCACCTTTGTGGGCTTCCTGCCCCAACGTGAGGGCAAGCGCCGGGAGATGCTCACCCGGTTGGCGAATGAGGAGCGGGCGGTTATAATATATGAGTCTCCCCGTAGACTGCTTGCCACCCTGGAGGAAATCGCCGCGGTCATGGGTAATCGCCGGGTGTTGGTGGTCCGGGAGCTGACCAAGAAATTCGAGGAGGCCTGGCGGGGGCCGGTTAAAGAAATAGCGGCCCAACTTGCGGGCCGGGAGATCAAAGGGGAATGCGTCCTGGTCCTTTCCTGCCCTGAAGGAGAATCGGCCCCGGAAGTGGACCTTGCCGGGCACCTGCTGCAAAGGGCCAAAGAAAGCGGTCTTCAGGGACGGCAGCTCACCGACCTGGTGGCCGGAGAACTGAAAATGCCGCGGCGCTCGGTTTATCAGGCCTATTTGGCCTTAAAAGCCCAGGGGAAAATTAAATAAAGTTTTGCGAGGAAGGATGCGCTCGTGTAGGGGCGGGTTTTAAACCCGCCCCTAACCAGCCCCATTCCCACTGAAATTCGCATATGTCTAAGTTAGCCGTGTCTCACAAAAAAGCGAAAATCCCAGTTGTGGAAAAGGAAATCTGGGTGGAAAACCGTCTGGGCATCCATGCCCGGCCCGCGGCCCAGATAACCGTGCTGGCCCACAAGTTCGAAGGCGATCTCATCCTGGAAAAGGACGGCACCCAGGCCAATGCCCGGGACCTGCTGGCCTTACTGGCCTTGGATTGCCCCCAAGGGACGCGCCTGGTGCTGCGGGCTTCCGGCCCCCAGGCCCAGGAGGCTGCGGCGGCCCTGTTTGCTCTTTTTGCCAGCAAGTTCGGAGAAAAATGACCCGCCAAAACCTGGTCCTCGAGGGTATCCCCGCTTCCCCCGGCATTGTTCTGGGCCGCGCCAAGGTGCTGGCCGAACGGCTGGAGGCCCAGCCCTATTACTGCCTCCTCTATTCTCCGGAGGAGGTCAGCGACGAAATCGGCCGCTTTCTGAAGGCCGTGGAGCAGGCGGAAGCGGACCTCATCGCCCTGAAGGCATCCTTGTCTCCGGAATATCAGGAGCACGCCCACCTTCTGGACCTGCAAATCCTGGTGCTCAAAGAGCGGATGATCTTCGAGGAAACCCAGCGTCTCATCCGGGAAGAACGCTACAATGCCGAGTGGGCCCTGTTCCAGGCCTGGCAGAAGGTGCGGGAGCTGTTTAAGGGGATCGGCGATCCTTACATCAAGGGCCGCATCCAGGACGTGGAGGAAGTTTACCGCCGCGTGCAGAGCATTCTCGCGGGCAAAGAGGCTCAAAGCCTTTCTGCCCAGGAGCCGGTAATTATCGTGGCCCGGGATCTCTCCCCCGCGGAAGCCACCCAGATGAGCAGTTCCCAGGTGCTGGGGTTTATCACCGAGCGCGGCGGGCGGACCTCTCACACCGCGATTATCGCCCAATCCTTGGAAATCCCGGCGGTGGTGGGGGTGGATTTTGCCACGCGAGAGATCGCCAGCGGCGACGCCTTGATCCTGGACGGCTTGACGGGCCGGATCATCCTGGACCCGGACGAAGCCCTGGGCCATTCCTACCGCATCCGCAAACAAGAATTCGAGGCCTTCAAGGAGGAAGTGGCCCAATCCAGCAGCCTGCCCGCCACTACCATTGACGAATACCCCACCCAAATCCTGGCCAACATCGAGCTGCCGGAAGAAGTGGAATTGGGGATTAAATACGGCGCGGACGGCGTAGGTCTCTATCGCACCGAGTTTCTCTACCTGCGGCAGCGCCACCTGCCCACGGAAGAGGAGTTGTTCGATGATTACCGGCGGGTAGTGGAGGCCATGCAGCCCAAGGTGGTGACTATCCGCACCCTGGACATCGGCGGCGACAAGTTCCTCTCGCCCCTGGAATACGCGCCGGAAATGAACCCGGCCCTGGGGCTCCGGGCCATCCGCTTCTGCCTCAAGGAAGCGAATATCTTTCGCACCCAATTGAAGGCCATTCTCCGGGCTTCAGCCTTGGGCCGGGTTCGGGTGATGTTTCCCCTCATCTCCAGCGTCGGGGAGTTGCGGGATGCCCGGCAGCTTCTCGAAAATGTGAAGCAGGACCTGGAGAAGGAGGGCCTCCCTTTTGACCCCCGTATGCCTGTGGGCGCCATGATCGAAGTGCCCGCGGCGGTGACCCTGGCCCATCTTCTGGCCCAATATGCAGACTTCTTTAGCATTGGCACCAATGACCTGATACAATATGCCTTGGCCATTGACCGGGTCAACAAGCAGGTGGCCGACATGTATCAACCGCTGCACCCCGCGGTGATGCGCATGATCCGGGAGGTGGTGCACGCCGGGCGGGTGGCCCGCATCCAGGTGGCCATGTGCGGCGAAATGGCCGGGGACCCTCTTTATATTCCGGTGCTCCTGGGCTTGGGCATCGCCGAATTGTCCATGAACGCGGTGGCCATCCCCATTGCCAAGCACATCATCCGCATGCTCACCATTGAGCAGGCCCGGAAGATCGCCCGGCACGCCCTGCGCCTGACCACGGTGGAAGAAATCAATGAATATGTGGCCCAGGAGTTGAATCGCCGCTTTCCCGAAATTTTCCGGTTCGGCCGCACCATGGCCGCCAATCTGGAGCCATGAAAGAAGATAAAGAAGAAAATATCAAGATCATCGCCCGCAATCGCAAGGCCTACTTTGACTACGTCATCGATGCCTTCTATGAAGCCGGGATGGTCTTAAAGGGCACGGAAGTCAAGTCTCTGCGCCAGGGCCGGGCCAACATCAACGACGCGTATGCCCGCTTCCGGGACGGAGAGATCTATCTCTATAACGCCCATATCAGCCCCTATTCCCACGCGGCGGTGGACAGCCATAATCCGGAGCGGCCGCGGAAACTGCTGCTGCATCGCTGGGAAATGAAGCGTCTCCTGGGTAAACTCCAGGAACGGGGCTATACCCTGATACCTTTAAGGCTTTATTTTAAAGATGAAAATGCTAAGGTGGAACTGGGCCTGGCCAAAGGCAAGAAAAAGGCCGATAAACGGGAAGCCATCCGCCGCCGGGAAGAACAGCGGGAAATAGACCGGGCCCGGAAAAGACGGAAGTAAGCGGTAAGCAGTAAGCAGAAAAGAAATAGCGGCCTGAAGGGCTTTGCTGTTAGCTACTTATACCGAATGGAGTCAAAAAGGCAATAACCCGTAGGGGCGAACCTTGTGTTCGCCCGCATTAGGGTTGAAAATAAATGAGAAATGAGCGGTGAGTGGGGGCTTAGAGCACAATAAACAAATCCGATTGGTTTTGACTTTTTACTGCTCACTGCTCACTGCTTACTGCTCACTGAAGGAATCATCGTGGAATTTTTTCAAAGGATTGCCGAAAACCGCATCTTAGAGGCCATCGAAGGCGGCCTTTTTGATAATCTCCGGGGTAAGGGGAAGCCCCTCAAATTCGAGGATGAAAGCTACATCCCCCCGGAATTGCGCATGGCTTATAAAATCTTAAAAAATGCCGACTGTCTGCCGCCGGAGCTGGAGCTACGCAAGGAAATCGTGCAGTTGCAAGACCTGGTAGCCGCCCTGCCGGACGAATCGGAAAAGCTGGCGCAGATGCGCCGCCTCAATTTTTTGATCATGAAGATGAATATGACTCGTCCGGTCTCCGCGGCCTTGCTGGAGCATGATCTATATACCCCCAAGATTCTGGAGCGCCTGGAATCCAGGACTCGCAAACAATAGCAATGTCTTTTAACCGAAAACCCAAAACCCAAAACCCAGAACCATCTTTCAGATGAAACTCCGCTGGGATCATCCCCTTTGGCGCCGTCTGGCCCCGGCCCTGGCGAAGAACCTGGCCCGGGCTTACCTGCGCACCTGTTTTGCTGATTTGCACGTCCGCCAGGAAGTAAAAGACCTGGTGCTTACGGGCCGGCCGGTGATCTATACCGTCTGGCACTGCCACCTCCTTTATCCCCTCTATTATATCCGGCGGTATTATCCGCAGCTGCCGCCCACGGTGGTGATGGCCAGCCCCAGCCGGGACGGCGAATTTATCGGCAAAGTGGCCCGGGGCCTGGGCTTCACGGTCTGCTTCGGGTCCCGCCGCAAAGGCGGAGTGCAGGCCTTGCAGCAGATGGCCGAATATTTCCAAAAGGGTTATAGCTGCGGCCTGATTGCCGACGGCTCCCGGGGCCCGGCCCGGGTGGCCCAGAAAGGCCCCCTGTATCTGGCCCGGCAGACCCAGGCCCCCATCATCCCCCTGGCCGTGGGCGCCAGCCGCAAGATCACCTTCAACACCTGGGACCGGTTTGAGCTACCCCTGCCTTTTAGCCGCTTGTTGGTCCTGGTGGGGGACCCCCTTTACGTCCGGCCCGGAGACCGGGGCGGCCTTTTGGAAGAGCGCCGCCTGGAACTGGACACCCGTCTCAATCTCCTCTTCGACCAAAGCCAGCAATATTTTTCTCTTTAAAAAAGTGACATAAAAGTGGGGACAACCGGTATTAATAGTTTCCCCCGGGGGCGTAATATGGTAAATTTAAAGGAAATCCTTTATTTGATGGTATGACATGCGACTTGAAGAATTGGACGTCCAAACCCTGACCCAGATCGGCACGCCGGAGGCCACCGCCAAGGCCAAGGCCCTGGTGCAGGGACATTTAGTACTGCACGGGTACCGTTTGCCCGATCGCGTCCGGGGGGTGGTTTGGGATGATCAGGCCATCCAGGTGGAGGTCAGGACGCAAAATGACCAGATATCCTATGTCTGCTCCTGCTCCCAGGAAGGCGGGGAGATCTGCTCCCATGTCCTGGCCCTGTTGTGGGCCTGGGTGGAAGAGCCCGGCAAATTCCTGAACCGCTCAGAGCTTACGGAAAGGCTGAAGAAATATTCCAAGAAGGAGTTGCTGGACATCATCCTGGATTTGGCGGACCGGACCCCGGAAGTCCGGGAAGTCCTGAAAGAAGAGGAAGAAGGCCTGGAGGATATTCTCGAATCCATTGATCACGTGGTGGAGGAAGTCTCCGGCGATTCCCTTTCTTTAACCGACGCGGAAAAGAGGCTGCGGCGGGCCCAGGCCCGGGCCGACCGCCTGGCGCAAAGCGGGCAGTTGGCCGAGGCACGCTCCATCTATTTCTATATCCTGGACAATATCTTGGGCCTGGAGGAACGTTTCCAGAAGGGCCAGGGTTTTTCACCTGATCTGAAATCCGAACTCTTTGAAGAATACTGTCAGTTCATCCACGAGGACCGGCACCTGGAAAAGGAGCTGGTGCAGCAGGAAATCGAACAACTGGAGAGCCGCGCGCCCGCGGCCCGGGAAGGATTGGACCTCACAGAACTGAAACGGGAAGTGCTGGGCGCGGCGTAGACGGCTTATCTAACTTGATGCCGCCATCTCAAGACCCACCCCCCGCCGGGGCGGTGGGTCTTTCTTTTTCCGGCTGCATTCCCGGCACAAGGGACGGTTTCACCAGAATGGTCTTTTGATAGATGCGCAGCAGCGCCAGAAGGAAGGAGAGGATCAAAGGTCCAAGGATGAAGCCGATCATCCCAAAATAAGTAATCCCCCCCAAGATGCTGAAAAGAATGAAAATGGAAGGAGTGGAACGGCTGCCTTTCATCAGCAGGGGTTTCAGGAGGTTATCAATGACGCTGACAAAGACTCCCCCCCAGATGATGAGCCCCACTCCCGGGCCCAAATGACCCATAATGATGAGGTAAACCGCGGCGGGTCCCCAAATGATGGCGCTGCCTATCACCGGGATCACCGAGCAGGGGATCATTACCGTGCCCCAGAACGCGGGTTGAGGAAGCCCGAAGACCCAAAACCCCATACCTCCCAGAATTCCTTGCACAAAGGCCACGATCACCGTGCCCCAAAGGGTGGCCTTAATAGTGGTTTCGGTCTCCTGCAGAATCTCTTCATTATGAGCGGCTTCCAGGGGAGAGAGCTTGACGATCTCAGCAATGAAGTCATCTCCCTGGATGAACATGAAAAACGCGATGAAGAGCACCAGGACCAGGTCCAGGAAGAAATAAGTGAACCCTTTGAGCAGGCCGATGGCATTGGTGTATACGAACTCGCTGGCCTTGGTGAGGACCGTCTGGATAATCTGCTCCAGCTTGATCTGCTCCGGCGGCAGCGGCAGATTCAGGTGCGCCAGCCAGCCCTGGATCGCGGTGGCCTTGGCGTTGACCCACTGCCAGAGATGGCCGCTTTGTATTCCCTGGCGCACCACCCCGGAGAACTCCAGGGCCTGGTTGGCGATGATGCTCACCAGGCTGAAGAGGGGGAGCAGAATCACCACGGCCAGGATCAGGCAGGTGAGCAACGAGGCCAGGGTGCGCATGCCGAACAAGGCCCGGCTCAGCGCCCGGTGCAAGGGCCTGGCCGTGAAGAAAAGCACCAGGGCCATGAAGATATCGATGAGATAAGGTTTAACGATCAAGTAGGAAAAATAGAGCACCGTGAGGGTGATCACTCCGAAAAAGAGCCGGGCGAAATGGGTGGGAAAGGTGGCCTCCCTCTCCGGCTGCGGGGGGCAGGGAAGGCAAGGCTCCGGGGCCGCGGGAGCTTCCGGATGGGGCTGGCTCTCTTTTGGGGATTCCGGTTCGGTCATGAACAGGCCATTAAAGAAATGTTTAAAGGGCAATATACGGCAAAAATCAGGGTTTGCAAAGATGAAAAGGAGGGCAGGGCAGGGAAAGCAGCCCCCAGAAAAGGCAAAGTTTAAGGATTAGGATTTTTTGCCGTATATATAATTAATAAAGGGATAGAAAGCTGCTGCTATGGCTGAACGACGCCTACATTGCCGTCATCCCCAAGAGTTGCGGGTCCGCTGCAAGAGCCGGGAACTGGCTTTTGACAGCCTGACCCGGGATATCTGCGCGGGCGGGGTCTTCATCATCACCAGCCAACGCCTGCCCCTGGATAGCTCAATTGACCTGGAAATCTCCTTTGGCCCGGATGAACCCGCGGTGCACTGCCGGGGCCGCATCGCCTGGATTAATGTGGGCCAGTTGGAGACCTTTCCCCCCGGTTTCGGGGTGGAATTTCTGGAGGGGGATGAGCAGATCGTGGGGCGGTTTTTTGATGATCTGGGCTTTTAAAGACGCTTTCCAGGAAGCTCATTTCCGGCTCCCAGCCGGCAAATACCTGCAAGACCGGTGGCTTACATGTGTGGCAAGGCGTATAGCCCGCGGGTTTCACCGCTTTTTAATTCCCGTTCCCAAGCCCTCATATATGCATGATATTCTCTTTTAACCGAAAACCGAAAACTGTATTAATTGGCCTCCGGCAGCAGTAAGCGTTTCAGTTCCTCCGTCTCATAAACCACTTCTTGGCCCGTCAGCCGCACCTGCCCGTGCACCACGTAATTGAGCACCCGGGGTTGCCATTCATGTTCCGCGCGATTCACCTTCGCGGCCAGGTTCTCCGGAGTGTCATCCGGTTCGATGGGCACCGGCAGCGCGAAAAAAACCGGGCCCCGGTCATACACCTCATCCACAAAATGCATGGTCACCGCGCTGTGGGTGACTTCCCCCCGGCGATAAGCGGCCATCACCGCTTCGTGCACATAATGCCCGTAAAGGTTCGGCCCGCCGAACCGGGGCAAAGGGCCGGGATGGATATTGATGGTGCGCGCCGGGTCCAGGCCCTTGACCAGCTTCAGCCAGCCGGAGAGCATGACGTAATCGGCCTGGAATTGCTTGACGAATTTTTGGTAGCCCTCGGCCACATAGGGACCAGCCCAGTATTCGCAAGGGACCCCCAGGGCCCTGGCTTTTTGCCGCACTCCGCCTGCCGGATGATTAGTTACCACCCCGCAAATCCGGGCCTCCAGAATCCGCGGTTTGGTCCGCGTCGCTTTTACCAGTACTTCGAATCCGGAGCCCCCCCCGGTTTTAGTTCCGGAAGCAAAGACAAGAATATTCGGCTCGGTTTTTTCCATGCCGCGGTCCCCTTCCGGGCAAATTATAGCAACTTCCCGGCCCTGGCGAAAACAGGAATGAGGATTATTTTTTCTGATTTACCACACTGCCTTGGGAAGTTTATGGAGGGGTACTATTTAGGGGGTTGCACTTCCGGGAGGCGTTTGGCCACCACGAAGGAGCCTTCGAGATTCGGCTGGCTCAGATCGCTAATGACCACCCTCCTGCAACTGCTGGAAGCATGTATCATTTTGCCGTCTCCCGCGTAAATTCCCACGTGGTTGATATGTCGGCCTTTGCGGCCAAAAAAGAGGAGGTCTCCGGGTTGCATTTTGGCAAAATCCAGAGTATAAGCCACTGCCTTGCCTTCCCGGGCCTGCTCGGAGCTGGAGCGGGGCAGGTCAATATTTGATTTTTGATAAACATGCTGCACAAATCCTGAGCAATCGGTGGCCCTCCCGGTCTCCAAGGAACCGCCCGACCGGTAAGGAGTGCCTAAATAATGACGGGCCTGGCTCAGAATCCGGTCCGTGGTGTTGCCTGATACAGGATGGTTGGATGGCGGCGTTATCGGCTGCGAGACCCTATTGGGCGGCGCAGTGGAGCGAGGCAGGCGCGCCAACGGGCCCCGAAGGCTTCTGGGCGCGGTCAGGTTGCGTCCGATCCCTGGGGAAATGGATCTCGTGGCCGGAATTCTGGGATGGGCATAGTCTGGCCTCAGCCGGCCATGGGCGGGATTAGCTGACATAGTCGAGGATTGAGCCAAGGGCACGCCTTGAATCGTCTGGCAGGTTCTGCTGCTCCCCTGGGGCGAAACGGAAGAATTTTCCGCCTCGGCCAGAACCGCGGAAGACCCCAGCCCGAGGCCAAAGAGGGAGACTAACAGTACCAGGACGATTTTTGATGGCGTTTTTACTATCATGCTTTTCCTGGTTTTATGGTTTATTAAGGTTGGTTACCGGCTTTAGTCGGCAACCTGCTGAAGCAGAAATTTAAGGACGATCTCCAAAGCCTCACAATCGAGACTCGACAGAAGTTCATGCAAAGGGTGGGCCAAAGCCGGGCCGATATGGACAGGACAGATGGCTCGAATATCTAAGGGGTGGGGATAAGGAAGGGTTAAAATGCAGGGGCGAACCTGGTGTTCGCCCCGGTATGGCGGGCAGACAAAAGATTAGCCACTACCCAAAAATGCAGGCAATGGTAGTTGGCGTGCAAGGGCCTGAGGCTGAGGGCCTTACTTCTTCCATGCCCCGTCCCAGGAAAGGGAGGCGGCCTCCGGGTCTTGCGAATTTATTTCCTTGGTGACGGCCTTGCCGGTATTCTTGCCGAACTCCTTGAAGTTCGCCACCAGGAGAAAGTTGAGCACCGTGCGGAGGTCCGAGGAAGAGCCCAGGCTGTGGGCCTCCCCCACCCAAACCGGCTTGGAGAGCTTCTGGGTCCGGTAGGCATTGCCCTCCACCACGGTGAGTTGGAGCCAGCGGTCATAAAGGGGGGAGACGTCGGCGGAGTAGCCTCCCAACGGCATGCCCACGTAAAAGCCTGGGCCGCCCCAGCCCCAGCCGTACCCGCCATAGCCCATGCCCCAGCCGATACCGCCGTAATAATCCGGGACGGTGACGCTGACGCTCCGGGGTTCTCCCATGCCATACTTGAAAAACAGGTAAAAATCGGCCTTTTCAAAAGTGGTGACCGGATAGCCGTGCGTAATCAGAAGCTTATCGAGTTTTTCCTTGATTTCCTTGTCCAGGAGAGGGTTTTTGGCATCGGGGTTCTCCATGACGAAAAAGGAAGCCCCGGGCCTGACCTGTGCCTGCGCGCCGGGTTCGGTGTAACCGTTAACCTTAACCGTGTAAGTGGTGCTGCAACCTGCCAGGCACCAGCCCAAAACCAATATGGCCGTTAAACGGATAGCTTTCTTCATTACTATCCTCCAAACCGCAGAGGTCGTTGCCTTTCAGTCATCGCCCATAACCTGGCGGGTGGGGCTGAAGCGGACGGGCGTCCACCGATTCTCCCTTATTGACGTTATACAGGCAGTCCTTGCTCTCCATGATGGTAATTCGGTCTCCCGTTTGCCAATCCGCGCTTTCATCCCGGTGGGCCGGCGCTACCTCCCAAACACTGCCGTTTCCCAGGGTCAAAACCGCGCCGTCTCCCGCGCGGCTCTTGAGATAAGTCTGCTCTGCCGCGCCCCAGGCCAAATTAACCGAGAGCACCAGCGATAACAGCAGCGTGACCAGGATAATCCGTCTCATAGCATCCTCTTTGGGTTCTAGATAATTGATAGTATAGCAATTTCTCAGAAGTCAAGGGAGGGAAAAGGAGGGGAAGCCCAGCTCCAGCTTGGGAACCGGCAGATTATTGACAGATTTTTTCCACCGTGGCAGGTTTTGTATCGTTTTGGGGCAAGGAGATTGTCAAAATTTTTATAACATCCTAAGAATAATTTAATCCTTGGAATAAATAATTGTTATTATGTTAATTATTTCCGATGGTTATATTTGGTTTCCGCCAAAGTCCAAAATCCTGGAAATTCTGGAATCCGGCTTTATCCAAACCGGATCTCACTGTCAGGAACAGATGCGGGAGAGAGAATTTCTGATGCCGGATATTTTGCGGGTTTTGCAAACGGGAGCGATAAAACCCGGAAGCGCGGCCGGCGATGCTTTCCTCACTTACCAGACACCGCTGCCCAAGCAGCCCAAACCGCCCAAACCGCGCCTGCACGTCCTGGCCGACACCCAGAAACAATATTCCTGCGTCCGGGAATGCCCCCTCCCCCAATCCCCTAGGGGATTTATTATTATCATGCTTGCCATATCATTAAAAACATGATAAGAATTTATTGATGATCAAGTCCTTCAAGTGCCGGGAAACTGAAAAGTTGTTCCAGCGCCAGGCGGTAAGGAGGCTGCCGCCGGACCTTTGCCGGGTAGCTATGCGGAAATTATGGATACTGGATGCCGCGGAAGCCCTGGAGGACTTGCGGAGTCCGCCGGGAAACCGGTTGGAAACCCTGAAAGGAGACCGGACCGGGCAGCACAGCATTAGAATTAATGACCGGTTTCGGATCTGCTTTGTCTGGCGGGGAAATGACGCCTACGACGCGGAAATAGTGGATTATCACTAGAGGAGAGGCCCCATGGCCGTAAAGAAATTGGCGCCGGTGCATCCGGGGGAAGTTTTGCTGGAAGAGTATCTCAAGCCGCTCAATATCAGCCAGAACAAGCTGGGGCGGGACCTGGGGGTGCCGGCCCAGCGCATCAATGACATCATTAAGGGGAAAAGGTCCGTCACCGTGGACACCGCGCTCAGGCTGGGCCGGTATTTCCGCACCACGCCCCAGTTCTGGCTGAACCTCCAGGCCCGCTACGACCTGGAAATGGCGGAGGAGACCCGACTGGTAGAAAAGATCAACCGGGAAGTGCGCCTGGCTTTGTGAAGGTTAAGTGAGAGAGGGGGCTAAGGGCCAGTAGCGCAGGCTTTCCAGCCTGCGGACCTTAGCACCCCTCCCCCACGCCCCCTCCCCCAATCCCTTTAATTCTCGTTCCCAAGCTCCAGCTTGGGAACGCGGGTATCCGTCAAACCTCCGGTTTGACACCACTAATCAAAGTCGTCCAACTCCATAATGCCCTTCTCACCGGCATAGTCCCTGGCGCTGGAATAGACCCAATGTTCCGGCTCCTCCACCACCCCGATACGCACCGGATTCTCATGCAGGTAAACGGTCTTCTGATACAGCATCTCTTCGGAGGTGATATCCTGGGGATGAAACCCCTCCTGCCAGACCTGATAATCGCTCCTGGTCTTGAAGCTCTTCTTATAATACTGCAATTGATTCAAGACCCAGCTTTTCTGCTCAAGCTCCAACTGAGCAATAATTCGTTTGGCGGTGTGGCTCTTGAAATCCCGAATGGTATCCGTCAGCCTGTCGCCTCCCACCACCAGGTGCAGGTGGTTGTCCAGGATGACCCAGGCATAAATCTTCAGGCCCTTATCTTGGCGGCAGAACTGGAGTGAGTCGAGGAGAATATCGAAGTAGGGCTTGCGGGTGAAGAGGGGAATCCAATTGACCACCGTGCAGGTGATGAAGTAGATGCCGCCCGGCTCTTTAATGGTGTAGCGGCTTCTCATGGGTCAGGGAGCGAAAAGGTGGTATGAAAAGGTGGCGAAGCACAGCTTCGCCGGGAACCGCCCGTTCCCAAGCTGGAGCTTGGGAACGAGAGCGAAAAATTGACCATGTCAATCCGGAAAATGAAAGCACAATATAGCCAACTGGACCCCGCGTGTTTCGTCTTGGGGAAGATGAAACTGGTAAAAATACCAGCCTCGTGCGGTTTCCCGGTCGTATTTAGTAAAACAAGAATGCTCTTGCGTTGAGCTTTTTACAGTTTCTAGAACAGGATCGAGTTGCTTATTATCTATGAAGTATATTACCGCTGTTTTTGAGTCGCGCCAGGTGAGATAACTCAGGAGCTGGTCGATCGTTTTAAAATGCGCTTTTTGACCCCGCCAAAACTTGCATTCGGCCACGAAAACATTTGATCCTTCATGTCGGATCAAGATATCGGTTTTACCCTGCTTATTGAAAGTTTCCCCAGTCACACTATCGAAATGAGGGGCAAGAACCATTAAGAAATGGTCGCGTAAGGTCTCCTCGTCTTTTCCGGCATAAATACTTGGATGTCTTTCGATTTCGACACCGGTATCATAGCAAATACGGAGTATGTGGCGGTAGGTTTCAGGATCTAAGGTGGGATCAGGAACATATGTTTCAGAGCTAGAGGTCGGTTTTCTAATTAAAGGTTGCTGCCTCTTAATAGGAACTGCGAATGTCTCTGTTACATTATTTTTCTTTTTGAACGGCACCCCAAGGGACTCTAGCAGATTGGACTGTTTTAAGTATTCCTGCTTTCTACCGGTCACGATCTCCTGCGCATATTGCTGCAATTTCGCGTTATACGATCGGATATTATTCCCGGAATGCTGTGCCTGCTGCGAGAGATTTTCGATAATTCTGTCAGCTTCCCTCTTGATCACCTCCACATCGTCATTCCAGTTAACTATATCAAACGAAATCTCGTTTCCTCTTATTTCTACGTCTATATACCAAACAAGCCGTGGGTTTGGAGTCAAATAAAGCATTTGGGAATCCCCGCTATAGGGGAGATGATACCTAATTACATGACGTTTGATTCTATCTGATGGGTGAAGATCATAGTTAAAAGCATGGCGCCCGACAGGAACCATTTTTTCGCTGTCAGAGACATGCATCTCATCCAAGTGCAGCTTTATAGGTTCCAAAGCATATTGACTGACAAGGTATTCAATGTACTGGGCTTCGTTTACGTTTAATAACCGATTTTTGTCCTCGGATTGGACCGTTCTTCGTAAATCGGATAGAAGATTATCCAGGTGCTCTGATAGATCGTTTTCTGCAAAGATTTTCATGACTTTCTCGAACTTGTTCCTCCATTTCTCCTACTAATTATGTGATTAAGACTGAACTTGAGAGCAAAAATAAGCGTTCTTTATATCCATTCCGCCCAATTTATTTAACTATAAGGGGTTGGGGGATGGGGTTTGGGGCAGGGGGCAGGGATCTGTGGTCCCTGGCCCTCCCCCCACCTCACCATCATCAACTACACTTCGAAAAGCCACACCCACGGCACACCAGGCAGCCGCTCTCGTGTTCAATCGCGCCGCCGCAGTCGGGGCAGGAGGCCATGGTCATGGTGGGGGCCGGGGCTTCCACCTGCGCCACGCTTGAGAGCACCTTGGCGATGGCGTCGGGGCAGGACAGCACCTGGTGGCCGTTTTGCCAGATGGGGCTGGGGCAGCGGATGCCGGTGATCTGCTTGATGATGGAGTCGATCTTCACCCCGGAGCGGAGCGCTAAAGAGATGAGGCGGCCGGTGGATTCGATCTGGGAGGAGGCGCAGCCCCCGGTTTTCCCCATCTGGGCGAAGACCTCGCAGAAGCCCAATTCGTCCTTGTTCACTGTGACGTAGAGCTTGCCGCAGCCGGTGGGGATGAGTTCCGTGACGCCCTTGGTGCGTTCGGGCCGGGGCCGGGGGGTGATATATTCCAGCTTCTGGGGCTTGGCCCCGAAGCTCAAGACCTGCTGGTCCCGGCTGCCGTCCCGGTAGATGGTGACGCCTTTGAGTCCCATCTCGTAGGCCATGAGATAGACCTGGCGCACGTCTTCGGGCGCGGCCTGGTGGGGGAAGTTTACGGTCTTGGAGACCGCGTTGTCGGTGAATTTCTGGAACGCGGCCTGGAGCTTGATGTGCCACACCGGCGAGACTTCGTGCGCGGTGACGAAGAGGCGGCGGATGTCCTTGGGAATCTCCTTGAAATCCCGGATGCTGCCGGTCTGGGCGATCTGGCGCATCAGTTCGGTGCTGTAGAAGCCGTGCTGGCGGGCCAGTTCCTCGAAATAGGGGTGGACCTCCACCAGTTCTGTGCCTTCCAGCACCCGGCGCACGTAGGAGACCGCAAAGAGCGGCTCGATGCCGCTGGAGCAGCCGGCAATGATGCTGATGGTGCCCGTGGGCGCGATGGTGGTGGTGGTGGCGTTGCGCTGGCGGCCCACGCCGTTGCCGTCGAAGCGGCTGCCCGCGTAATATTTGAAATTGCCCCGGCGGTCGGCCAGCAGCGCGGAGGCCTGGCGGGCCTCTTTCTGGATAAAGGCCATGACCTCTTCGCCCAGCATCACCGCGTCCTCGGTGTTATAGGGAATACCCATCTGAATGAGCATGTCCGCGAACCCCATGACGCCCAGGCCGATCTTGCGGTTGTCCAGGGTGCGCTCCTTGATGAGGTCCAGGGGGAAGTTGTTGGCGTCGATGACGTTGTCCAGGAAATGCACCGCGGTGTGCACGATCTTCCGCAGTTTATTGTAGTCAACAGTACCGTCCTTGACGACCTTGGCCAGGTTTAAAGACCCCAGGTTGCAGGACTCGTAGGGCAGCAGGGGCTGCTCGCCGCAGGGGTTGGTGGCTTCCACCTCCCCCAGGTGGGGCAGGGTGCTGGCGCGGTTGATGGCGTCCAGGAAGATGATGCCCGGCTCGCCGGTGGCCCAGGCGCTCTCGACGATGAGGTCGAAGAGCGCGTCGGCCCGGACGCGTTTGACCTCCTCGCCGGTGCGGGGGTTGATCAGGGGAAAATCGGCCCTTTCCTTCACCGCGTCCATGAACGCGTCGGTGAGGCCCACGGAGATGTTGAAGTTGGTGAGGCGCTTGGTGTCGTTCTTACAGGTGATGAAGCGCTCGATGTCCGGGTGGTCGATGCGCAAAATGCCCATGTTCGCGCCCCGGCGGGTGCCGCCCTGCTTGATGGTCTCGGTGGCCACGTCGAAGATGTTCATGAAGGAGATGGGCCCGGAGGCCACGCCCTTGGTGGAGAGCACGCCGTCGTTTTCCGGGCGGATGCGGGAGAAGGAGAAGCCCGTGCCGCCGCCGGATTTGTGGATGATGGCGGTGTGTTTGATGGCATCGAAGATGCTTTCAATGGAGTCCTCCACCGGCAGGACGAAACACGCGGAGAGCTGGCCCAGCTCCCGGCCCGCGTTCATCAGGGTGGGAGAATTGGGCATGAATTGGAGATTGGCCATGAGCTCGTAGAATTTGCGGGTGGTGGCGGCCACTTCCGCCTGGGGATCATAGAGGCGGTCCACCTGGGCGATGGTCTCCGCGACCCGGCGGAACATGTCCTGAGCCTTTTCCGTGACTTCGCCGTTGTCGTCTTTTTTCAGATAGCGGCGCTTGAGCACGACCACGGCGTTGGGGCTTAAGGGCAGTTCACCGGCTATGGTCCTGGATTCCGCGAGTTGGCCCATGTTTCTCCTCCTTCTTTCAAAGGGTTGCTTATTTCTCTTGGCAATACAACATATTGTATATTTGATGATTCCATTATACAAAATAGTGGGAGAAAGTCAAAAGAATTTGGAAAGATTTTCAAGTGCACTAGAAGAATGCCGGGAGGATTGCGCCACAGCCGTATTACTAAAATTATATCTTAAAAATAATAACTTGCACGCATTCAGAAAAAACGGGACGCTCGCGCCCGCCGGCTTCCATTCCGTTTGCCTTTTTCCCGCCTATGGGATATAAAATGTGCAAATACTCTTGTGACATTAGGGGGCAAGGTTGGCCGCTAAGAAGATCAGCATCCTGGGGACCGGGGCCTACGTGCCAGAGCGGGTCCTGACCAACGAAGAACTGGAAAAGCTGGTGGACACTTCGTCCACCTGGATCATGGAACGCACCGGCATTAAGGAGCGCCGCATCGCCTCGCCGGAGGAAGATATCGTTTCCATGGGGGTGATCGCCGCGCGCCAGGCTCTGGATGCAGCCGGAATTGAGCCGGGGCAACTGAGTTACATCATCCTGGCCACCAACAGCCCCAATTATCTCTATCCCGCGGCGGCCATCCGGGTCCAGGACGCGCTGGGCTTAAACGGCGTCATCGGCGCGTTCGACCTCCAGGCCGGGTGTTGCGGTTTTAACTACGCCCTCTACGTGGCGGAGCGCATGGTGGCTGAGGAGGGCAAATACGCCCTGGTCATCGGCAGCGACGCCAATTCCCGCTTCACGGACTGGACCAACCGGGCCACCTGCATCCTCTTCGGGGACGGGGCTGGCGCGGTGGTGGTGGGGCCGGGCAAGAAAGGACGGATCATCGCCTCCTTTATCGCCTCCAGCCTGAACATGAACCTCCAATGTAAAACCGAATTTGACCAGGACGTAAGTCCCTTTCTGCCCCCCCAGAGCCATACCGAACGCCATTTTCTGACCATGGACGGCCCGGAGGTCTTTAAGTTTGCGGTGGGCGCGGTGAAGGAGTCCATCCGCCGCATCATGGAGACGACCCAATTCAACCGGGAGGACCTGGACTACCTCATCCTCCATCAGGCCAACTGGCGCATTCTGGATGCGGGCGCGCGTTTCGCCAAGGTGCCCATGGAAAAGGTCTTCGTCAACGTGGACCGCTACGGCAACACCTCCGCGGCTTCGGTGCCTATTGCCCTACATGAGGCCGTGGCAGAAGGCAAGATCAAGGAAGGCCACAAGGTGCTCCTGGTGAGCTTCGGGGCCGGGGCGACCTGGGGCGCGGCCCTGCTGGAGTGGGGGAAGTGAGAGGCGGGTGGGGGAGGGGGCTAAGGGCCAGTGGGCCCTTACCCGCTCCCCCACGCCCCCTCCCCCAATCCCTTAGTTTAGATAATTAAAAAGAAAGGCGAGGCCACAGGCCTCGCCTTTTCTATTTGCTGAAAGCTGACAGCTTTATTACATAATCCGAATCTTCTTCGGCTGCTCCGGTTCGGGCTCCTTGGGTGGAGCGGGTTTCTCCGGAGGAGCGGGCTTAACCGCGGGCGGCGCAGGCTTTTCGGGCGCCGGCTTGGGAGCGGGCTCCCCGGGCTTGGCGGGTTTGGCTGGTTCCTCCGGCTTTTTCTTGGGTGGAGCAGGAGGCTCACCGGGTTTCACGGGTTTAGGCTTCTCCGGCACCGGAGGTTTGGGGGGCGCCGGTTTTTCCACTGGCGGTGTCGGGGCCACTACCGGGGGCGGAGGGGCCACTACCGGCGGCAGTGGCGCCACCGGAGGCGGCGGCGCTTCCACGGCAGGGGTTACCGGTTCCGTGGCCAGATGCCGGGAGGAGACCCAACCCCGGCGTCCGTCCCGTTTTACGACCACTTCGCACCAGTCGTCCAATTCCCCGATTTTTTCCACGACTTCATTCTGTTCCAGCATGGAAATTTTGGGGCAATCCATGCCCGGGCAGCCCCGGAGATTGAGGCGGGTGGCCGCCACGTAGAAAACCGGGCGTTGGACTTCGGGGGGCGGCGCCGGCTTGGGGGGCGGCGGAGGTACGTAAGGGGTCTCAATAATTCTGGGCGCACAGCCCGCCAGCCAGAATGCCAGGCAGCATCCCAGGAGCAGCGGCCATAGAACCTTTCCGTAAGATAGGGTTTTCACCTTAAGAAGGTCCCCCTCCATCTTCCTTGCTGTCGCGGATCTTCCAGTCGCCATCGGTTTTCTCCAGCATTATCTTGTAGCTGGGGCGGAGCAGGGTATAGTCATGGGTGCGGTGATCCCAAACCTGAATATTCCACACCAGGTCGGCGCTGGCCTGGCGGTCGCCCTGGCGCTGGACGTTGGAGATGCGATAGGATACTTCCCGAACGTCATAATTCTTCCACAGTTCCAGGATCTGGCTTTCCAGGCGTCCCAGGTTAGGGTAGGCCTGATGATAACAATTGAGCCATTTATTGATGTCTTTGTTAAGGTGGGCGGAGCGGATTTTTTCCGCCAGCTTTTCCACCTCCAGCCGCATATCGTCCTGGGGCGCAGTCACGGTAGGCACCCGCGTCGTAGGTGCGAGCTTGGGCAGGCGGGACCACAGATAGACCCCTCCCAAGCCCACTAGCAGGATACCCAAAAGAAAGAGGGCCAGCTTGGGCCGCCGCCGGGGGCGGCGGGAGCGGGGCTCAGAGCTGCGGGGATAAAATAAGGGAGGCCTGGAGACCGGCTCTTCTTCCTCTTCCACAGCTACCCGGGCCACCCGCAAGGGCAGGCCGCAATCGGTGCAAAATTTCTGTCCGGGAAAAGTCCCGGTGCCGCAGCGGGCGCAGGGTCTGCCTGCGGCCTGGGAGCCTTTCAACAATTGCCCGCAACGTTGACAGAAACGGTGTTCTTCACCGTGGATTATTTGGCACTGTTTACAATAAGGCATCTTTCTCCCTGGCTGACGAATATTCCAAATTTTTCTACCACATTCCCAGGTAAAAGCAAAGAATAATCAAACAGGTACCTGCCTGGGCCAAAAATGCCGGTAAACTTGGCAAGACAAAACTCCCGGGGTAAAATAGCCGGAACCGGGGAAAATCCTGTATGCGCCCCTTGACAACCCCCGGGGGCCCGGATATAAATATATGGTTATTAATTAGGAGTGTGCCACACATGAAAAGTTATATGGCCCGGAAGGGGGAAGTGCCCCGCCAGTGGTACGTGGTGGACGCCCAGGGCAAGGTTTTGGGGCGTCTGGCCAGTCGCGTGGCCATGGTCCTCCGGGGCAAAAATAAGGCCAATTTTACTCCCCATGCGGATGCCGGGGATTTCGTGGTGGTGGTGAACGCCGCCCAGGTGCTGTTGACGGGACGGAAGCTGGATCAGAAAGTTTATTACCGGCATTCCGGTTACCCCGGGGGGATAAAGTCCACCACTGCCCGCCAGCTCCTTAGCAAGAAACCCGAAGAGGTCCTGCGCCACGCGGTGCGGGGGATGCTGCCGAAAACCAGCCTGGGCCGGCAATTGTTGAAGAAGTTGAAAGTCTACGCCGGCGGCGAACATCCCCATCAGGCCCAGCAGCCGGTTTCCTTAACTTGGGAGGATTGATGAGCGCTACGACCAACATTCAGGCCACCGGCAAACGCAAGTCCGCCATCGCCCGGGTTTATTTAAGGCCCGGCAACGGCCGCATCGTCGTAAACCACCGGGCTTTTGAAGAATATTTTCCCATGGAGACCACCCGCAACCTGGTGCGCCAGCCTTTAAATCTGGTGAATGCCGGGCCCGAATTAGACATTCTCATCAACGTCCAGGGCGGGGGGCTGGAAGGCCAGGCCGGCGCGGTGCGCCACGGCCTCAGCCGGGCCCTGGTGGTTCTCAATGCCGAGTTTCGGGGCGTGCTCAAAAAGGCCGGGCTCCTCACCCGGGACCCCCGCATCAAAGAACGGAAAAAATACGGCCGCCGGGGCGCACGCCGGGGCTGCCAGTATTCCAAGCGCTGATTTATATTGGCCAGTGATCGTAGGGAGGGTTTAAAACCCGCCCCTACGGCCTTTGCCCTGAAATGGGTTAAAAGGGGAAAAGGTGAAAAGGGGAAGAGAGAATTGCACTCACCCCTTTCCCCTTTTCCCCTTTTAACCTTTTACCCCCTGGAGCATTTTAATGAATAAGATCAAAGTCGCGATCATCGGCGCGTCCGGCTATGCCGGGCTGGAACTGGTGCGGCTTCTGGCCCGCCATCCCGGTTGCGAACTGGCGGCCCTCACCTCCCTGGAATACCCGGGCCGCACCTTCGACCAGGTCTTTCCGGCCCTGGCCGGCATCGTCCAGCTTCCCTTCACCGACTCCGGACCCACAGAAATCGCGGCCCGGGCTGCGGTAGTCTTCACCGCAGTGCCGCACCAGGCCGCGATGGGCATGATTCCCGGTTTTTTGGAGAAGGGTTTGAAAGTGGTGGACCTGAGCGCGGATTTCCGCTTTAAGGATGCTGGCCTTTACGAGAAATGGTATCAACCCCATACCGCCACCGGCCTGTTGGCGGAGACGGTTTACGGTCTGCCCGAACTGCACCGGGAGGAGGTGCGGAAAACCCGGCTGGTGGGAAATCCCGGCTGCTACCCCACCTGCGTCATCCTGGGTCTGGCGCCCCTGGCTCAGGTCGGGCTGCTCCAGCCCGGCTCGGTGATCGCGGACTGCAAATCAGGGACGAGCGGCGCGGGCCGCCAGGCCCTGTTGGGCATTACTTTTTGCGAAGTCAACGAAGGCTTTCGGGCTTATAAGGTGCTGGAGCACCGGCATACGCCGGAGATGGAGCAGGAGCTGAGCGCGCTCGCGGGGACCCCGGTGAAAGTCACCTTTACCCCGCACCTGGTGCCCATGAGCCGGGGCATCCTGGGGACGCTTTATGCCGGTTTGACAGAGTCCCGATCAGAAGAAGAACTGCGGGAACTCTATCACCAGTTTTATCAGGGGCACCCTTTTGTGCGCCTCCACCCCGCGGGGAGGCTGCCGGACACCCGGGACGTCCGGGGGTCGAATTATTGCGACCTGGCCTTGCGGGTGGACCCGGAGTCCCGGCGGGTCATCGTCCTGTCGGTCATCGATAATCTGAACAAGGGCGCGGCGGGCCAGGCGGTGCAGAATTTCAACCTGATGATGGGCCTGCCGGAGACGATGGGGTTGGACGTCATCCCGTTTATTCCTTAATGGCTGTTAGCTATTAGCTATTCGCTTTTAGCTAAAAAAATTAAGATAATTCGGTGAAAGGGCGACGTTGATGTCGCCCTTTTTTTGATTATTTCTTTCAATCCAGCCGCATATTAGCTATAAAATTAAGAACTTGGCAAAGAACCCGAAACCCGAAACCCAAAACCCAAAAGCGAGAAGCGAATAGCGAATAGCCAAAAGCCAAAAGCTTAATCTGATCATTAAAAGCTGATAGCTCAAATGCGCAACATCCGCCTGACTCTCGAATACGACGGCTCTGCCTACCACGGCTGGCAGCGCCAGAAGAACGCCCTCACCATCCAGGAAGTAGTGGAAAAAGCCCTGGCTAAACTCACCGGCGAGGAAATCAAGGTTCTGGGTTCTGGCCGCACCGACGCGGGGGTGCACGCCTGGGGCCAGGTGGCCAATTTCCACACCGCCAGTCATATTCCTCTCAAGGCCTTTTACGCGGGCCTGAATTCGCTGTTGCCTCGGGATATCGCGGTGCTGGACGCGGCGGAAGCCCCGCCGGACTTCCATGCCCGCAAGTCCGCCCGGGCCAAGACCTATGAATACCGGATTCTGAACCGCAAAGAACCGTCGCCCTTGAACCGGCGGTATGCCTGGGTGGTGCGGGAAGTCTTAGACCTGGAAGCCTTGTCCTACGCCGCGGCCATGCTTCTGGGGGAACACGATTTTTCCGCGTTCCGGGCCAGTGGCGGCAACCCCGGCCACGCGGTCCGGGAAGTTTTTCAGGCGGCCTGGCATCCCGGAGAGGAAGACCATCTCCGCTTCGCCATCACCGCCAACGGCTTCCTCCGGGGCATGGTGCGCTCCCTGGTGGGCACGATGGTGGAAATCGGCCAGGGCAAGCGGCTGGCGGAAGACCTGGCCTGGTTGCTCCAAAGCGGCGACCGGGCCGCGGCTGGCCCCACGGCCCCGGCCTGCGGCCTTTTCCTGGTGGAAGTGGTTTATTGAGCGGATTTTGGGGGAGGGGACTAAGGGCCGGTGGCCCTTACCACCTGCCCTCCCCCCACAATCTCTATTTTCTTTTTACTTCGCCAGGACGAACTTCCCGTCCTTTACCTGGACGATGACCATGGAATCCACGTCCAGGCCGTTGTGGTCTTCCGGGGTAATGTTATAGATCCCCGAAACACCCACGTAACCTTTAGTCCCCTCAATTGCGCCGCGCAGGGCCTTGGGGTCCGTGCCCGCCTTCTTCATGGCGTTGGCTACGATATAAATGGCGTCCCAGGCATACCCGGAATGGGTGTTGATGGGAAACTGCTTGTCATACTTATACTGGTCTTTATAAAGCTTGATAAATTCCTGGATCACCTTTTTCTGAGGGTCGGTATCCGGCAGCTCCGCCGCGGCCATCAGCTTGGTGGCGGGCATGCGGTCACCTTCCGCGGCCTTGCCGGCCAACTGGATATATTCCGGCCCCGGCTGGCCGTGGCACTGGAACAGGGGGATTTTGATGCCCAACTGCGCCTTATTCTTAGCGATAATGGCTCCCGCGGGACCGATGGTCCAGACCACGATGGCCTGGGGATTGGCATTCTTGATCTTGGTGAGTTGCGCGGTCATGTCAATGTCTTTGGGGCCGAAGGACTCTTTAGCCACCAGTTCCAGCCCAAAGTCCGGGGCCAGCTTCTCCAGCCAGACCACCCCGTCCTTGCCAAAGGGGTCGCTGGCCGTGAGAAGGGCCACCTTGGTGAGTTTTTTGTCTTTCAGGTACCCATAAAGCTTTTTCACTGCGGTGGAGGACCGCTGGGGCGACTTGAAGACATAATTAAAAGAGCCTAATTTTTCTCCTCCCATGATGACCGGGTCGCCTCCCACGGTCATAAAGGTAGGCACGCCCGCTTCCTCTACGATCTTCTTGACGTTCATTCCTTCACCGGTGGAGGTGGGGCCGATGATGGCGGCCACTTTATCGGTATGGATGAATTTTTTGGCAATGGTGGCCGCCTTGGCCGGGTCTGATTCGGTGTCGCCCATGACCAATTCAATCTTGCGGCCGTTGATGCCCCCTTCTTTATTGATCTTATCCACTACCATCTCCGCCACCAGCTTAGTGGGGGTGCCGATGGGCGCGTTGGGCCCGGAGAGGGCGAAGAACGCGCCCAGTTTGATGGGCTCCGCAGCCTGGGCTGACAAGGACAAGGTTCCCACCAGCGCGATGGCCACCAGGATCGTTATCCATTTCTTCATGAAAGATTCCTCCTCTGTTTTCCTCGACGCATGTTTCACCTTTACCACAGAGACGCCGGGTACATAAAGAGGAAAGAAAAAAGATTGTGCCCGGGCACAATCTTTTTTTCATGGTAATCTCTGTGATCTTCGTGTTTCGGTGGTGAATAAGTCCGGTTGTTGCCTTACCAGGACCCGCCCATCCCCACCGGACACCCCGGGGAGCAGGCCGCGTCCGACCCCCAATTATAATTGCCGGAGGGAGCCGGTTTGGGCGATGGCGTTCCCTGGCTTTCGATGACGCCCGCGCAGCCGGTCACGGCCAGCATCAGCACTAAGACGCCCAGGCAGATAAGCTTCTTCATAATCAGCTCCTTCCAGAGGCGTCCGCCTCCGGGTTTTCTTAAATTTATACCACGGAATCGGTGATTCTGGTATCAAAAACCCGTTGGCTCTTGCGGTCCGTCCGGGGCAGCGCGCCGTATTCCACCACCTCCACCTCCGGGGTGACCAGGAGCTTGTGTTTGATGGTGTAGATGATTTCCCGGCCCAACTCATCGGCCCGGCCCGGCTCCACGCCTTCGCCACGCTCCACTTTCAGCAGCATGTGGTCCCGGCCCCCAGGGTCACGGGTCAGGTGAATCTGGTATTCGGAACCCAGGCCCGGCACCTCCGAGAGCAGCTTGTCGATGTTGGAAGGATAGATATTCACCTCCCGGAACTTGAACATGTCGTCCGTGCGGCCCCGGATGCGGGAGTGCCGGGGGAGGATGGAGCCGCAGGTGCAGGGTCCGGGGATAATGCGGGTGATGTCCCGGGTGCGGTAGCGGATCAGGGGCGCGGCCTCCTTGGTTAAGGTCGTCACCACCATCTCCCCCCATTCGCCGTCGGGGACTGGCTGGAGCGTCTCCGGGTCCAGGATTTCCAGGATGTAGTAATCCCCCCAGTAATGGATGCAGTCGTGGTCCGGGCATTCGATGCCCGTCCCCGGTCCATAGAGTTCGGTCATGCCGGGGATGTCGAAAAGCTCTACGCCGCCGAAAAGCTCCGAGATCTTGCGGCGCATGGACACACTGGAACGCTCCGAGCCGTAAATGATTTTTTTGAGATTAATCTTGTCGGCGATGCCCCGCTTGTGCACCTCCTCGGCCATCAACAGGCCCATGGACGCGGTGCAGCAGAGTACCGTGCTCTGGAGGTCCACCAGGAACTCGCAGTGCATGTCCACGTTCCCCGGGCCCACGGGCACGGCCATGGCCCCCAGTTTTTCCACCCCCGCCTGGAAGCCCGCGCCCGCGGTCCAGACGCCATAGCCCACCGCGATCTGCACCCGGTCCAGGGGCGTGACCCCGGCCATTTCGTAAGCCCGGGCAAAGAAGTGGGCCCAGTCGTCGATATCCTTTTGGGTATAACCAAGAATTTTGCGTTTGCCCGTAGTGCCCGAGGACGCGTGGATGCGCACGATCTGCAGGAAAGGCACGGCCCGGAAAGGGAAGGGGTAGCCGTCCCGAAGGTCGTCCCCGCTGGTCAAAGGCAGTTTCTTTAAATCATCCAAAGAACGGATGTCATCAGGCGTGACGCCCGCGGCCTCCAGATGCGCCCGGTAGAAGCTGGAGCCCTCGTACGCGTGGCGCACGGTCCATTTCAGGCCCTGGAGCTGGTGAGCTTGAAGTTCCTCCACGGTTTTAAAAGGAGGCATAAAGGTTTGTTCTCGCATGTCCGGTTTTTCCAGTCTGATATTAGTGAGTCCTGCGGCGCCCAGACGGGACGCGGCGGGGTTATCGCCGGAGCCCGCGCCCAGAAAGGCCCGGCGCAGCTCCGGGTCCAGGAGAAGCTGGTCGCTCCGGCCCTGGCCCACGATCCGGCCGTTGGCCAGCAGATACGCGGATTTGGACGCGGTCAGGGCCCGGGCCGCGTTCTGTTCCACCAGGAGGATGGTCACCCCGGCCCGGGTGAGTTGCTTAATGATCTCAAAGATTTCATCGGTGATCAAGGGGGCCAGGCCCAGGGAAGGCTCGTCCAGCAGCAGCAGCCGGGGCTTGGCCATCAAGGCCCGGCCCATGGCCGCCATCTGCTGCTCGCCGCCGGAGAGGGTGCCGGTGCGCTGGTTTATCCGTTCTTTCAGTTTGGGGAAACGTGTGAATACCTCGTCCAGTCGGTTCTGCATCTCACCCCGGCCGATGTTCAGGGCCAGCGCGCCCAACTCCAGGTTTTCCTTCACTGTCAGGTCCCCGAACATCTCCCGTCCCTCGGGACACAGAGCCACGCCCCGGGCGGCCATGGCCGCGGGCGAGGAGCCGGTGACGTCCTCGCCCTCCAGAAGAATCTGTCCCCCCGAAGGAGGCGCCAGCCCCTTAACGGCCTTCAATAAACTGGTCTTCCCCGCGCCATTGGCCCCCACCAGGGCCACGGTCTCCCCCCGGCCCACGGCCAGAGAGACGCCAAAGAGAGCCTGCGCCGCACCGTAATGGACGGTGAGGTTGGAGATGTGGAGTAAAGTTTCTTTGTTATCTGCAGTCATATTATCAGATTGCCAATGCGGTTCATTTGGACTTCATGGACACCACCCGCCCTTCGTTAACGTCGATGGTTATGACTTTGTAGCTTTTGGTGGCCGATGTGGGGCTGTCGCAATATCCCAGGGTAATGAGCCAGTATTGCTCGTCTTTGGAAAGCTCCGCGGCCTCCAGTTCCACGGATTGCTTATTAGGCAGCAGTTCCTGGAAATACGCGGAGGCTTTTTTCACGGCTTCCTTGATGTCGTCCATGATATTCTCCTAACTATCAATAATTAATACTAAAATAATTCTTTTCAACCTCAATGCCTGCGGAAGAGACCTGCCATGCCCGGCAAATATTCTCCGGCCACCGTTAACCGATTGATTATTCGTATTTTATTACAGAAAACGGAAAAACCCAAAATATGAATTCCATTATAAGGGGCTGCGCCATTTCCCACCAGCCGGGCTTGACTAAGGGTTCTGGACTGGCAAATTTCTCCTGGAGGGTTATATTTAAAAATAGCATCATGGATTTGAAGGAGAAGTTTATATATGAGTATGCAGCATTACCACGTTGATCCTTACACCGAGGTGGTGGAAGAGCCTACGGTGGCGGTGACCGCGGTGCTCCCGCACCCCCTGCACGGCCGGCTGGTGGAAAGGGTCATTCTCTGGGTGCGGCCCCGCCTGGACTGGAAGGGCCGGCGCTATAAACTCACCTGGTGGGGAGACGGGGTGGCTTACTACGAGCCGGTGAGCCGTTGAGGATGGCGTTCGGCTGCAAAGCATCCCGTACTTTGATTAACAAAGGCCGGGCTACAGTAGCCCGGCCACTAGACCTCACCTCTGGCAGGTCATCTTCACCTCTTCTAACCCCCGCGGTCGGCAGCACCGCTAAAAGGTTGCCGCCCCCCTGTGGCTCCTATTTCAACAGAGCCGCGGTTTTTCCTTAAATTTGCCGGAGAAGCGCCGACGCGGCCTCCAGGTGCTCCAGAATTTTGTAATGGGATTCGCACTGGAGGCAGGGGACGACGTTGTCCCGGCCCCGGGCGGTGAAGATAGTTTCCCGGGTCCCTTCGCATTGGCAGTTTTGGGCGGCCTGCCGTACTGCCGCAATCAGCTGAGTCAGGCTTAAATTATCGATATTCATTTTTTCTCCTGGGGAAGAATATTTCCATTCCACGAGGCCCCGACTCGCTTGCCATTATGATAATCACCCCCCCGGTAACAAACCAGACCTAGAAGCAGCTTCTATAACTTCCCTACCGGTACCTCCACCTTGACATCCCGGTAAACGTTGTTAACTTGGAGAAATTCAGGAAAAAACTTCCATCCAAGAAAGGACCAAACCATGCGAGCGCCAAGGATTTTTCCGACCATAGCCGTTCTTACGATTCTACTCCTGGCTCTCTCCCCCAGTTTCGGCCAGGGACCTAATCCTTCCAAGGGCACCGTTTCCATTGAAATCACCGGCATCGCCGCAGGGGTGGGAGTCAGTTGGGGTTCCGGCACCCTCTCCTATGAAGGGAAACGTTACCCCTTTCGGATCCAGGGACTCAGCGTCGGCGACCTGGGCATTTCCACGGCCCGGGCCGTGGGCACGGTCTATAATTTGAAAAGCGTGGCCGATTTTCCCGGCAATTACATGGCCGTGGGCGCCGGGGTAACGGTGGCGGGAGGCATGGCCGGCCAGACCATGCAGAACCAGCGGGGCGTGGTCATGGACCTTTATTCCACTACCCAGGGAGTGCAACTGACCATCGGCCCCCAGGGCTTTAACATAGAAATGCAGTAGCCGGGGCAAGCCTTTGAGGTAAAAACTTGACTTCCCGATCTGCTGTCTTACTATGAAAATAATAAAATCAATTTTGGTCAAAGAAAGGAAAAAGGATGCGCACTAAAAAGATTCTTTGCTGTTTGGCGGTAGTGGGGATCCTCCTCGGTTTGGCGTACACTTTGGGAGCCCAACCCCAGGAGCCTTATCCCATTGGGGAAGTGACCATTGAGAGCAAACAGATAGCCGCGGGCGTGGGTATTACCTGGGGAGACGGCACCCTTAAATTCAAGGGCAAAGAATATAAATTCACCGTCAGGGGTCTGGACGCGGGCGCGTTGGGTTTCTCCAAGGTCAGCGCCAAGGGCGACGTCTACAACATGGAGAAGGTGGAAGACTTTGCCGGCAATTACGCGGTGGCCCAGGCCGGGGCTACGTTGTACAAAGGCGGAACGGGCCTGCTGATGCGGAACGCCAAAGGCGTGGTTATCAACATGAAGGCGTTGCAGACGGGGGTGCAACTGACCTTGGGAACCCAGGGCCTCGCCGTCACCATGAAATAGCGGGTTATCAACTTTCACCCTACATTTAGGGCGCAACCGCGGTTGCGCCCTAAATTTTTCCAAGTATCAGCGATAACCTTTAATTCCCGTCACAGGCGCTTTTTCTACTCTTCAAAAAAATCCGGATACATTTCCTTGGCGCACTTGGGGCAAAGGCCATGGGAAAAATCCAGGTCCAGATGGCGCTTAAAATAACTCTCCACACACTGCCAATATTCCCGGTCATCCCTGATGCTCTTACAATGCGCGCAGATCGGTAAGACGCTTTTCAACTCCATTAACTCGCTTATGTCTTCCAGGATCAGGAGCACCAGAGGCCTTCCTTGATGCGTAAAAGGCGCGGTGGTCACCAGCACATAGAGCGGCACCGCGCGGCCTCTCCGAAGCAGTTCCATCTTCGCCCTTTTCCGCACCACCCGATGACCTTGGACAGATTCGTTAACGGAATTCCGCACCGGGCACTTTTTACAGGATTCGGCCGTGCCGCAACCTTCGGGACCTTCGGTGGAACGTAGGCAATGTAATACTTCACCGGCTCGACGCCTGATCACCATTTCCGGATTCTCCGTCACCATTTCCGCCGCGGCCAGGTTGAAGCCGATGATTTGCACGTCATCGTCCACCACCAGGATGGGTGAAGGAATAGCATCCAGGACGGAGGCGACGATATCGCCCATTTCTGACAGTCTTTGGGCCACAGGAGTTTTTTCCTTGCAGGTTTATTAAAAACTATTCGCCGGGTTTTTTGCCGATGCCCGTCTGCTGATTCCCGGCTTTCTCAGGCGGTGACGCTCATCCGGCCCAGATAGGCCTCCAGGACCAGGGGATTGACCCGCACTTCCTCAGGGGGCCCCGCGGCGATGCGGCAGCCGCCGTCCAGGACCACCACGTGGTCCGACACGCCCATGACCATCTCCATGTCGTGCTCCACCAGGATCATAGTTTTGCCATACAGGCGCATCTGCCGGATAAGCCCGGCTATCTGCCCGGTCTCTTCGGGGTTGAGGCCCGCGACCGGCTCATCCAGCAGAGTCAGCACCGGCTGGGAGACAAAGGCCCGGGCCATTTCCACCCTCTTTTTATCACCATAAGGGAGGACGCCCGCGGGCAGGGCCGCTTTGTCCGCCAGGCCGAAGTTGTCCAGGGCCTCCAGGGCCGTAAGTTTCAGACGCCGCTCCCGGTTCCGCAGGCCAGGCAGCCTCAGCAGCGCCTCCAGGAAGGAATCCCCGGCCTGGACCGTGAGGCCGCAGAGCACGTTGTCCAATACTGACAGCCGCGGGAAAAGCCGCAGATTCTGGAAGGTGCGGGAGATCCCCAGCCGGGCCACCTGGGGCGCGGGCATCCCCGCGATATCCGCGCCCTCGAAGAGAATTTTCCCGCCATCAGGCCTGATAACCCCGGAGAGGCAATTTAGCAGGGTGGTCTTGCCCGCGCCGTTGGGGCCGATGAGCGCGGTGACCTGGCCTTGGGCCGCGCTGAAGCTCACTTCCGAGAGGGCCGGCAGGCCGCCGAAGTTTTTGCTGAGGTTGCTTATCTGAAGAAGGGCCTGTTGATCGGCTGGTTTCATAATTAAAGCCAGGTGGCGCAGACGTATCGCCTGTGCTTATTTAATTGGCTTCCCCGCCCGCGCCTGCAAAGGCTGTTTGCATTCAGTATTGCTATTTGCAATCTTATCGGCATTTGGTTCAGGTTATTCTAATCGGTCTGCGAGGCAAGGCCAATGGTCCCTTACCCCCACATCACAATTACTTATCCCTCTCCCGTCCCCGCGGCCAGGCGGCGTTTCGCCACCCGCATGCGGAAGTAATCCACCAACCCGGTAATAAATCCCTGGGGTAAAAAGAGCAGAATCACCACCAGGATCACCCCGTGAATGATATCGCTATAGGTCTCGAAAAAGTCCACCAGATGGGGCAAAACGACAATGAAGCCGACCCCGAAGAGCGTCCCCCAGATGGAGCCCAGGCCCCCCACCACCACCATAATCACCAAATCCAGGGATTTGAAAATGCTGAACGCCTCCGGATTGACGTAGCCGAAATAATGGGCGTAAAGGCTGCCGGCCAGGGACGCGAAGATCGCGGAAAGCACAAAGACCCACACTTTGTCCCGTTGCACGTTGACGCCGAAAGTGGCCGCGGCCACTTCATCCTGGGCCAACGCGGCCAGGCCCCGGCCTACGCCGCTGCGCACCAGGTTGAGGCACAGAGTCAGGGCCACCAGCGCGCAGGTCCAAACCAGGTAATGAAATTTGACTTCGGTGTTGAATGCGAAACCGAGAATAGATAGGGGCGGCACCCCGGAAAGACCCGCAGGTCCGCCGGTGACGGCATCCCATTGGACGAAGACGGTATGCACCACATAGTTGAAGCCCAGAGTAGCCATCGCCAGGTAATGGCCGGAGAGCCGCAGGGTGGGCACGCCCAGGGCCAGAGCCACCAGGGCCAGCACGGCCGCGGTCAGGACCATGGCGGGCCAGGCCGGAAAGTTATAAGTGGCGGTGAGGATTGCGGAACCGTAAGCTCCCAATCCGAAAAACCCGGCGTGGCCCAGGGAGATCTGGCCTGCATAGCCGATGAACAGGTTCAGACCCAAGACGATAATGATAAACAAGCCGATGAGGTTGAGAATGCCCAGGTTATAGGGGTTGCTGACCACCAAAGGGGTGAGCAGGAGGACGACGCCCAAGACCCAGACCGCAAGGCCGGTGCGGTGGCGGATAACGAAAAATTTCGTTTTTTCCCAACCTCTCATGCCGCTTCTTCCATAACTACCGGGATGACTTTATAAATCGGGCGATGCTGCGGTCGTAAGTCCGCTCCACCTCTGGTGAAAAATAACACGCGGGCAACTCGCCCCGTTTGCGGTGATAGTGCAGACACTCGCAGCAGACCCCTTTGCGGTCGCAGGGTTCATAGGTGCAGGAGCATTGGGCTAAGTTCTTTTGTTGCCGGGGACATTCTTCCATGCTGCAAATCTCCTTGGCTAGATACTATGAAGTTGTTTGTGTGCCTCTAAAACAACCGTTTTTGGCGGTGGCCGCGCCCAGGCGCAGAGCCTTGAGATTCGTCTCCCGAAAGCGCTCCGGAGTTTGGTCCCGGATGATCTGCTCCAACAACTCCGGGCCGCAAAAAAAGCCTTTCTTGCCCGCGGCATAACCCAGGAGGATGAGGTTGGCGGCCACGGGCGCGCCCATCTGCCGGGCCAGGCCCGCGGCGTCAATTGCCTGGTAATCGCCGGGAGCGGAAGAATTGACAAAAATCTTGGCATTCGGTTGCAAGTAAAAACGGTGCACCGCCAGGTTTTTCGGGTGGAAAAACAGGCCCACGTCCGCCCGGCCCGCGGGAATCAAGGGCCCGCGAAAAGGACCCACCTTGATCATGGAAATCACGGTGCCGCCCCGCTGGGCCATGCCGTGGGTTTCGGAAGTAAGGACCTCCAAGCCCAGGGCCGCGGCGGCTTCCGCCAATAGGCGGGTAATGGTCAGGGCCCCCTGACCCCCTAAGCCGCTTACAATGATTTGCTGTTTCATAAGATGCTCTATCAGTAATCAGTGATCAGTAATCAGTGGCTGGGTGACAGAAAAACTGATTACTGATCACTGATCACTAAAATCCACCCTCCAACCAAATTATTCCAATTTCAATCCGCCTTAATCGCCCCTCCCGGGCAAACGTGGACGCAGACGCCGCAGCCGATGCAGCGCACGCCGTCGATGACCACCTGATCAGTGGCCTCATCCAGGCTCAGGGCCGGGCACTCGAAGTCATCCAGGCAATGGCGGCAGCCGGTGCAGTCTTCGGTCACGCAAACCTCCAGGACCGGTTGGGCCTTCCGGGCCTCCCGGTCCAGGATACAGGGATGCTTGGCGATGACCACCGCCACCCCGCCGTCAGCGCCCCGGCAATATTGATCCGCTTTCTGAAGCAGGGAGATAAACCCCGGAATATCGTAGGGATCGGCCTCTTTCAGGAAGCGGACGCCGCAGGCTTTGACCAGGTCGGCGATAAATACCGGCTGCGCCTGCTCCCCCGCGGCCGTCAGCCCCTTTTCCGGCGTGGGCTGGTGGCCGGTCATGGCCGTGGTGGAGTTGTCCAGAATCACCAGGATAAACCGGGCCTTGTGGAAAACCGCGTTGAGCAGGGCCGGGACTCCGGCGTGGAAAAAAGTGGAGTCGCCGATAGTGGCCACAATCGTGGGAACTTTCTCCGCCCCCTCCGCGTAGGCCCGATAGAAGCCCGCGGCTTGGCTGATGCCGGCGCCCATGCAATGGCAGGTGTCCACCGCGCCCAGATTCAGGCCCAGGGTATAGCAGCCGATGTCGCTGGGGAAGAGGCCTTCGGGGAAGGTCTCCCGGATGGCGTAAAACGCGGCCCGGTGCCCGCAGCCCGCGCACAGGGTGGGGCGGGTGGGCTCCCCTCCGGGAAAGAGCGCCACGGTGGCCGGAGGCAAATCCAGAAATTTTTCTATCACCGGGCGGATGGCCTCCGGGGTCAGCTCTCCGGCTTGGGGAACTGTTTTGTCATTGCGTCCCCGGACTCGGGCCGCTCCCAGTTGCAGTTCGATGACCGGGTAGGTTTCCTCCAGGACCAGCGCCCGTTGATACCGGGATTTGATGTGGCTGACGAAGTCCTTATGCAAAGGGTAGGGGAGGGTTACCTGGTAGAGATCGACCCGGCGGAGCAGGTCCATTTCCTCCAACAGGTCCCAGGTATGGGCCAAAGCCACGCCGGAGGCGATGATGCAGGCCCCGGGAAAGGAGTCGTCACCGGGGGTGAGGATGGGAAAAAAATCTTCCTCGGCGGCGATCTCCTCGATTTTACGGTTCAACAGGTGGTGCAATTCCCGCAGGTACTGGGGGGTAGCGCACCAGCGCCCCGGGTTTTTCTCAAAATGCGCAGTCCGCTCCAGCTTCTCAGGCAGAAAGATGGGCACGTTCTGCCGGGCGTGGCAGACCCGAGTGGTGGGGCGGATCATCCACGGCAGCTCATATTTTTCGGAAAAGCGCAGGGCCTGGCCCACCATCTGCTTTGCCTCCCGGGGGCTGGAGGGGTCCAGTACCGGAATCTTGGCGAACATGGCGAAAAAACGGCTGTCCTGTTCGGTCTGGGAGCTGTGGGGGCCGGGGTCGTCCGCGGCAATAACCACCAGGCCGCCCTTGACGCCCAGGTACGCGGAACGCAGGAAAGGGTCCGAAGCCACGTTCAGGCCCACCTGCTTCATGGAGACCGCAGAGCGGCGGCCGGTGTAGCTGTTGGCCAGGGCCGTCTCAAAGGCCACTTTTTCATTCACCGACCACTCCGCGTGCACGGCCGCGCCGGTCTCCTTCGCGAACGCGACCACCGCCTGGAGAATCTCGGAGGCCGGGGTGCCGGGATAGGACGCGGCCAGGGTGACTCCGCACTCAATCAGCCCCCGGGCGATGGCTTCGTTGCCCATTAATATCCGTTGATGTTCTTGCTTCAAATTTGCCGTTTCCGTTGTCATTAGTTCAAAGTTCAAGATTCAAAGTTCAAAGGTAGGAAAGCCGTGGCACAGGCTTTCCAGCCTGTGCTGAAGCTAAGTAAACGTGAGGAATTTGCCCGCCAACTTCCAAGCTTTGAACTACGAACTCTCATGGCAATTTCATAATTTTAGCCAATTCTTCGAGAAACCCCGCCTGCCCCTTGATGATTTTAACTTTCGCCTCTTCCAAGGTAAACCACCCGGCCCGGTCGATCTCCGGGAATTTTTTTGTAGTGCCGGAGCGGGGCGGCCATTCCATGGTGAAGGTGTTGCTTCGCACCGCGGCGGGGTTGCAGTCCCCCTCGAAGGCCCAGGCCTGGATGAGCTTGCCGCTGGGCTGTTTTAATGGAGCGAGGGGGATAAACTCACCCTCCGCGGGAAAGCCGGTTTCTTCGGTGAACTCCCGCCGGGCCGCGGCCAGCGCATCTTCGTCTGGATTATATTCGCCCTTGGGAATCGACCAAGCCCCCAAGTCTTTTTTGGCCCAAAAAGGTCCACCCGGATGCACCAGAAAGGCTTCTAGGACACCTTCCCGAAAACGATACATCAACAAGCCCGCGCTATGCTTGGTCATTACTCAGCTAAGGTGCATATTGAAGCGCTTTAAAAAAACACTAGGGGATTGGGG